>PPYF01241887.1_pt1 | contig 32762 bp, 38 predicted proteins | sample 1559871 | NCBI WGS metagenome assembly PPYF01 (sample SAMN08240021, study PRJNA423297) | Human gut metagenome, whole genome shotgun sequencing project.
TTATTTGTCACTTTAATTAGGTTTATCCGATTAAAAACGATACCTTTGTATTACGAAGTTACGAAAAGAGTGTAATTTATTGGAAATGAGCGTAGGTTAGTCGCTCATGATAGTAATAGGTTACGATTTAGTTAGTTATCTACTGCATTATCCTTCTGCGCGTTGCGTAACCTTCAAAGAACTCTTCATATGCAAAAGTAGCTATTTAATTCGAGATTTTGATATAAACTCCCGTTTTTTTTATCCCCTCATTCATAAGATTTTTCCGTAAAAGCGGTTTTATCCGTCGGCACACCATTGCCCAAAACGAGTTTGGAACAAACGTGTGCCGACTACCGCATAGCCGGAGAAAAGGGCATTGCCTCACGCCTAAACGATGTTTAGACTGATGATGCGATGCCCCTTTCTTTTGCGCCTATGCCAAGAGGTGCTTTTACGGGTTTTCAAATGATTTTTCTTTTTTCGCTGTCTCTTTTGCCGGAAGCGGAAAGTGAATGCAGAGTGTGTCAGCCTGCCCCATGAATGAAACAGGCGGCCACACACAGCGGGCAAACCGGGAAGAATGATTGTTGTGGTTTGCGCTTTTCACGCTTCCGGTGATGTCTTTTTCCTTTTGGTGATTCTTTTTTTTACGGATTTTCCCCTGAAGTTTTTTTCCACCCAATCTGCCTCTGTTTTCGTTTACCTCCATTTTGCGCCTTTCAGTGAGCCGCATCAGTCAGTCATTTTCGTTCTGGGCGCAAAGGTAATTCCGGGATTGGACGGGAAAGCAAGGTCAAGCCTCCTGTTTTCTGCGGAAATCTCCAGCCCTTCGGGTAGTATTTCCCCGAAAAACCTTGCATTCCCTAATCCCTACCTTTTCAAGCACCCGAAACGAAAACGACCGATGCGACAGAAAGACGCATAAAAAAAATGTCGGATAAACGAGAGGCAGATAAGATAGTTTGAAACTCAACTCCCTCAGCTCTTGAATCCGCATTAAAAACAAAAAAATCAAAAACAGCGAAGATATGACGGCAACGGCAAATTTCAGACAAATGGCGCAACACATCGGGTTGGCGATATGCGGCTTGATGATGCGCACCGCCTTCGGGGTGTTCGGCATCCTTTGGGGTATCATCAGAGAGATTGTAAACGGAGTGTTCCGAGTGGCGATAGGTGTAATCGTGGCTATCCTTTCCACCATTGCCTTCTTCGGCTTCATCCTTTGGTTATTCACCCTTTGACCCTTACCGACATGGCAAAGAGAAACAGCAAGACGGCAGCGCAGCAGTGCAGATATTACGAGGTGGACAACATCTTCGTGTATATGGTGGAAACGTACATCAACGGCAATTTTGAAACTTTCCGAAGATTGTACCACGAACTGAACAAGGACGCACGGAGGGATTTCATGGACTTCCTTCTCAGCGAGGTAGAGCCGACCTATTGGAGAGAGATACTGAAACAGATAATCTAAAAATGACAGCGATATGAAAGGAACAGACCATTTCAAGAGAACGATACATATGTACTTGGAACAGCGTGCGGAGGAAGATGCGCTATTTGCAAAGAAGTACCGCAACCCTGCCAAGAATATGGACGAGTGCGTGACCCACATTCTGAACTATGTGCAGAAAAGCGGTTGCAACGGTTTCACGGACGGAGAGATATTCGGGCAAGCCATCCACTACTATGAGGAAAACGAGATAGAGGTGGGCAAACCGATGGACTGCCAAGTGGTTGTGAACCATGTTGTGGAACTCACGGCAGAGGAAAAGGCGGAGGCACGTCAGAACGCTGTCCGCAAATACCAAGAGGAGGAACTCCGCAAGTTGCAGAACCGCCACAGAACGTCAGCGAGAAAAGAAAACCAACCCCAACCCTCATTATTTGATTTAGGCTTATGAAACCGAAGACCAAGATACAGAAAGAGGTGGCAAGACTTTCCGCCAACCTTCGCCCCATATCAGCGACACAAATAGATTGGGCATACCGCCACTGCGTTGAGCATATCGGCTACCGCACCAAGAAAGGGAACATCACCTGTTCCGACTGCGGTCACGAGTGGCACAGCGACAGCGGACTATGCGACACCCTTGAAGGCTGCACCTGCCCCCAATGCCATGCCGAACTCAAAGTGCAGGACACACGCAGACGCATCTACAAGGAAACGCAGTATTTCAGCGTGATAACCACCTGCAAAGGGTATCAGGTAATCCGCGTGGCGCAGGTCAGATGCGAGAGCAGGAAAGGCGAACCGATGCGTTTCTACTGCCACGAGGTCGTGCAGCGTTGGATTTCACCCGACGGCAAGGTTACGGATATGGCGTTGCTCCGTGGCTTCCTTTTCTGCTACTGCGATGTGTGGGCATTAGGCAGCGATATGGAGGTAAGACCGCACAACAGCCTATACGATGATGTGGTGGCAAGAAGCTGTGCATATCCAAAGATGAGGATATTGCCCCAACTCAGACGTAACGGCTTCAAGGGCGATTTCCACGGCATTTACCCCGTGCGTCTTTTCAAGGCTCTGCTTTCCGACCCACGAATTGAAACCCTTATGAAAGGCGGTGAGATTGAGGTCATGAAACACTTCCTTTTCAATGCCCGTACTGCCGATGAATGTTGGGCATCATATCTGATTGCCAAGCGTCACAAGTATCAGATAGACAACTTCCCAATGTGGTGCGACTATCTGCGTATGCTCAAAAAACTCGGTCAAGACCTCCGTAACCCGAAGAACATCTGTCCCGAAGATTTCATGGCGGCACACGACAACGCAACCCGAAAGATTGAAGCCATACACGAGAAGGAAAGAGCCGCAGAGCAACGCCGTTGGGAGATTGAAAGGCGTGAGCGTGAGCAACAGCGACAACTCCAACGAAAGAAAGATGCGGAGGATTTCATCGCCAACAAATCCAAATTCTTCGGCTTGGTAATCACGGACGAGGAAATAATCGTCAAGGTGCTTGAAAGCATAGACGAGTATTACAACGAGGGCAAGACGCAGGGCATCTGCGTGTTTGGCAGTGGATACTACAAGAAAGCCGACACCCTCATACTCTCGGCAAGGATTGGCGATGAGATTATTGAAACCGTAGAGGTGGACTTGCGAACCCTCGAAGTGGTGCAGTGCCACGGCAAGCACAACCAGGACACCGAATATCACGAGCGCATCATAGACCTTGTGAACCGCAACGCCAACCTTATCCGTGAGCGGATGAAAGCGGCATAGCATAACCCCTAAAACAACATTGATATGGAAGTAAGAATTGAAAGCATGATTTGTGTGTGGGATGATGCAATCCCCACGATGTTCCTTGAATTTGTAAACCTCCTCACTCTCGCAACGAGTGAGGAGGAATTAAGGAGAGGTGTAAAAGAATTTGCCGAGAAGCACGAACTTGACAAGTTCTTCCTTTACGGCTTCGGTTCTCACCATTTCTACCTGCACCAACGCTACACGAGCAACCCCGAAATGGTGATGAAGAACAGAGTTCTGTCAGTACATTTTTAATCATCTAAAAAGCAACATTATGGCAACACGAATGACAATCAACGGAATAAGCACCTGCACGGAAGCAGGTACGGAGAAATACGAGCGTTTCCAATCGGGTATCGGCAGACGCAGGCGGACGCTTGTGCAGTATGACTACCGCCACACGGACGGAGAACTGTTCGCTTGTGTCAAACCCACTTTGGACGAGTGCCGAACCGCAAGGGACAAGTGGCTGGACGCAAAAGCAGGAAAGGAGGGCAACCGATGAACACGACCTATCAGACGCTGATAGTCAGATTCAGCGAGCCTATCACGGCATTGGACGGTATCTTTGACGATGCCGGAGCGTGGGGAACGGACACCCTCAAAGGGTGGATAGATGATTACGAAAGCACACGTTTCACCGCCACCGACAGCCATACGGCAGTCATCACGAGCGAGTACAATATGGAATGTGTGAAGGAATGGCTGCAACGGCAGACACCCATTGCCGAGATACGAGAATTTTGAACGTGTTGGCGGTGTCCGCACCGCCAACCCTTAAAACCCTAAAAACAAAGGATATGATAGCAAAGACGATATTACAGCAGATAGGCGGAAGACGCTTCACCGCCATGACGGGAAGCCGTGACTTCATCGACATGGGCAACGGCTTACGGATGAGCCTTGCAAGGAACAAGACAAGCGCAAACCGCCTTGACATCATCTATGACGAAGGGGCAGACCTCTACAATATGCGCTTCTACCGCAGGACATTCAGCAAAAAGACCTTTGAGTGCAAGACAAAGGACATTGCCGTACACGAGGGTATCTATTTTGATATGCTGGAGGAAATGTTCACGATGGTGACGGGACTTTACACACGCTTTTGAGTGGCGGGGCGGCGAGAGCCGCCCTACTTTCTTTCAGTGAGCATGATGGCGGACAAAGAAAGTAGCAAAGAAACCTTTGTCCAATCTGCGATAACTAAAAAATCCGCAAGTAAAACTTGCGGAGGCTATATATTGGGTCGTTATTTTTGGGTGGAGGGGAATGATAATCTCGAACCGTTGAACTACACATTTCTGCTTCGTCTCCATTTCCCCCAACGATTTGATACGTTCAATCATTTTTGTTGTTCCTTTCTGAATTTTCCTAAATACTTTCTTCATAATTTCGCTATACTTTTTATGGTTAATAACTATGTTTTGTATTGCTCTCACAACATTTACAACTTGAAGTGTTATTTGGAAACCGATAGGCAAAAATGGCTCAACGATGTCAATTAACGAGAAAATCCTACGATAATCTATCAAGTGATAGAGCAAAAGACGTGCCAAGTTAAATATGGCACGTCTTTTGCCAGTTTTGTCAGTCCTTTTATGGGATATACAGCAACGCAAACTCCGCCTTTCTCCGTTTGAGCAGCATGGCGTGGCGTTTCCCCTTGTAGTTGCAGAAGGCGATATACTCACGGTAGATGTTCCTGTCGCCCGCCTCCAACTTCTTGATTAGGGTGCTTTTGGGGATTGTCTTGCTACCTAACAGCTTCGCCGGTCCCACATTGTAAGCCAACGTGCCAAGCAGGGTCGAATCTACCCCGAATTTACGGAACATGGCGACAAACTTCCGCAGGTCTTTCCGCAGGAGCGCGTCCGCCTGCCGCTTTGTCATTGTTCGTGCCGAATACTTCTCGTTTGGTAAAAGTTTATGACCCCATCCGACGTATGGATGGTGTTTTTCTGAGTGCCAGCCCTCAAAGTAGCGGCAGCATAAAAAAGCACGTTCCATAAGTGGCAGTCGGTAGATTGCCGCCTGCCCGTCCGTTCCCTCTTGGCGGCTGATCTGTGCCGACACAGAACAGACCGCCAGAAGTGAACAGAGCATCATCATCCACGCACGCATCATTTCGACAGTGGTTTGAAGTTGCCGATGGGAACGATGGTGATGCTGTCATCCTTGATGTTGCGGTTGTTGAAGTCAAACTCCAGCTCATAGGAATTTTTGAAATTGTCCTCCACCACCACGATGAAATTATGTGCTTCGTCACCCTCCGCCGTGTAGTATAGGCGGAACTTCCCGTTCTCCAGCAGATAGCGGTCGTTGGGCAGGAAGGTGATGCCGTTATCCATTTTGAGAGAGCCTTCCCCCTCGAACTGGAAATACCGGATGGTGTAAAGCGTGTTAGCGAAGTCGCCTTCCTTTTTCAGTTCACAGCGGATTTCCACTGTCTGCCCCTTTGTTACCTTGTTCGGCACGGGCATGACCTCCACCGTGAAGGGATAGGACTGTTGGATGTCCATGTCATCGTCACATGACGCGAGGGTGAATGACACTGCGGCTATCAGGCATAACGCCACCGCCTTGAATATTGATGTTCTCTTGTTTCTGTTGTTCAGTATATTCATTGTTCTTCGATTTTTAGATGGTTGTTTTTCTGTTTTTTCGTTGTCAGTTGCAGGTACTCGTTCAAGTCCTTGCAACCCTCATGGAGGGAAGAACGGTCACTAACACGCTCCCTGTATCGCATGGTAAGTGCGGCAAGCGTCCGCCGTCCGGCTTCGTCACGGTCGAGGAAACAGCCGATGCGCCCGTAGCCCTCCAGCAATCCCGCCGCCTTCTCCACGTTGGCGATTGAGTTCAGCACAAGACAGTCAGCGTTACCGGTTACGCCAAGCGTCACAGCGGAGAGAAAGTCCATGAAGCCCTCGAACACGAGGCACTCGTCAGCCGGGATGTCATTCGCCTTTACCAGAGATACGGATTTCGGCGGGATGCACCCCTTGAAATATCGGCTTCTGACTTCATAGCCACCTGCCATGTTCGGAAAGCCAACGGCAAAATACCGTTTCCCCCGCACACCGTAGTTCAAGCGGCAGCAGTGACGGGATGCAATGATTACGGGTATGCCACGTTCCGCCAGATAGTCCGTCAACGGTGAGCGAAGCAATGGGATTACCTCCACGTCCTCAAAGACGGGTTCAATCGGCTTCGGGAGATAGGCGGGCTTTTCCCATCCGGTCACCGTTATATTGGCGGCTTCCGCTATGAACTTCGCCTGCTCCATGAAGTCGTTGCTTTGCAGAAACTCCCCGGCAAGCGTGAAGATGTCGCCGCCCTTGCCAAGCCCGAAATCGTACCAGAACTGTTTCGCCACGTTCACACGGAAAGAGGGTGTGCGCTCGCCCCTGTACGGGGCGATATACCACAGCTCGTTACCGCTCCTTCTGACAGGCTCATGCCCCAGCCGTGCGAGGAAGTCCGCCAGCGGGATGGTTCGGATTGCTTCAATGTTCATAGGCGCATCCCCCGTTTTCTTTTAGGCGGTTCCGGCTTCGGCTGATTCGCGTTCCTGACGGGCGAAGCCACGACAATGTTTCCGTCAGCCTCCCTGCCGTTTGCCGTAACGCTGTACATCTTCACCTCGCGCACCTTCTTCATTTCGGAGGCAATGAACAAGTTGAGCTCCGAGCGGTTGGCACTTCCAATAATCTCATAGGCAAGGTCGTAAATGTTGCCATACAGTTTTTCTGGTTGTGCCGTGTCGTACCAACCGTTAGCATCAGTATTAACAACTATATTCCCTTTTGCCGAGTACGGCGACTTGAATGTCAGCAGATTGGCGTTTTTATTGACAGGCTCGTAACCCATAGCCCTCATAAAATCTTCAAGTGGAAGATTTTTGATGTCAAGGTCAATCACAGTCAGTCCCATAGGCTCATCCGATTATGAATTTTACTCCGATCCCGAACTGCGTGTGGAACTTCCGCGTGTCTCCACCCCAAAGGCAACGCTCCCGCAGGTTGGCAAGCAGGGCTACACGGTCTGCCACGTAGCACTCCACATCGAGCGTCAGCGCACCGCCGTAGATGAAGGCGTCCCGGTCGTGCAGCGTGGAGCCGTCATGCAGCACCTTATTCCCCCAGTTCATCGACTCATATCCGGCAAGAGCCGAAGCCCCGGCATAGACGAACACGATTTTTCGGGCGTCCGACAGTATCTTGAAGTAATAACCGCCCTCCGCCGTGAACTGCGCCACGGGTATCTTGGTATCCTTGTAGGGATTGTTTTTCAGTAGGTATTCGCCACCGAACACCCACTTGTTCCCCCTCTTCGTGTAGGTGGAGAGAGCCGCCCCGAAACTGTACCCGCCATCCTTGCCGCCGGGATGGAAGCCGTCCGCCATATCCGCCCTTACCTCGATGCCCTGCATTTTCGGCAGACACCGCTGGGCGTGCGCCTGCCCCGTGAAAAGGGCAAGCGACGCGATGATTATTGCGATGTATTTTCTCATGGTCAGCGTACCTGAAGTTCGTTGATGGTATTGGCACGTACCAAATCCTCGTTCTCAATCACGAAGGACTGGTGACGGCCTCCGTTCTTTTCGTTCAGTTCCACCACGAGGCACTTGTCATCGGGGATGGTGAACTTCGCCATCGTGAAGACCGTGCGCTCGCTCTTTTTGCCCGGCACGAGGGTGGCGTAGTTCTGCGCGCGGAGCGGCAGAATAATCTGCTCCTGCACGGCAGTACGCTTCGCAACCTTCTTGTCCACGATTTTCCAAGTGATGTAGTCCACATCGAAAGGCACGTTGCTCTGGTTCTTTATCTCCGTGTGGAAATAAAGCAAGCCGTTGTGCGTGTAGATGCCTTTCAACAGGTATTGGATGCCGAAACGCTTGCAGCCGATATGCTTCACCTCGCGCTTGTTCTGTTTGTGGATGGACTTCATGATAAGGCGCACCAGCATCGGGCTTTCGCTGCCCAGCTCTTTCAGATAGATTTCCTGCGCGTTGTTCGGGCGGTTCACCGTGCTGCCGTCATGGATGAAGTCGCACATCTCCACGTTGAGCAACAGCGGTTCGGCGGCGTACTTCACGTTGAAGGTGTAGAAACTGCCGTCCTCCGTGATGACGGACATATTCGTTTCGTTGGGAAAATTCCTTACGGTAGCCTTCACACGGATGATGTTCTCCGCTCCGTCGGCTTTCCCGGCAATCAGGTCGGGCGAGCCTAAATCGACATAGCGCACCTCCGCCGGAAAGATGACGTGGACGGTCTTGTCGTAGGTCACTTCCAGTCCGTGCGGCGGTATCATGCGGTCGAAGGCCAGCTTGCGCGACAGACCGTGATACAGGTCGCCGTCCGCCTCCTTCTGCGGATAGACCTCCTTCGTCAAGGTCGGCTGTTCATTACTTCCGTTGTTCTGTTCAACGGTTACATTCTCCTGCGCATTGGCAGATACGATGCCCATAGAGAGGGCGAGCATGATGATTGTTTTTCTCATACTTTTGGATTTTTAGTGGTAACTGTTTTTTCTGATTTTAATCTTTTTCTTGGTAAAGCATGACCCTGTACCCGGCTTTCAGATGCACCTTGACGGTTCGCATCTTCTTGGCTATGTACTGGCTCGTGCCTTGTATCAGCCCCTTGCCCAAGTCGGAGGCGAGTTGCGCCCCGGCATTGGTGGAGATGTTGATGCTGCTTCCGAGTGAGCCGCCCATGTTGGCGGCGACCTCCCTGACGGCATTTATCTCCATCGAGTTCGGGATGAAGATACCGGGCTGTCCGTCCGTGTCATAGACCGCAAGCTCCACGGGGATAATCGTGCCGTCGTATTCCAGCGAGGTAATCTCTATGTCGAGCCGTTCTTCCTGTATCTTGCCCGTGCCGACCACCACCGCACCCAGTGGGATTGTCCTGCCTGCCACCGCCATAGGCTCCAGCAGGCGGAGCCTTACCGTTTGCCCGTCCGTCACGCTCTGCGCACCATGCACACACGCCGGGATGGTGTTCCTGTCCGATACCTCCGCCGTGCCGACAGCCGTGTTGAAACTTCTGTTGCGTTCCTGCGATAAGGCGGCGACAAACTCCGCGTTACTTATGGGCTGTGAGAGTGAAGAAACTACTTGATGCTCCACCTGTCTGATTGGCATTGCCTTGTTCTTCTTCCCTTTCTGCACGGTAGTTGGCTCTGCCCTCTGTTCCGCCGATGGCTGTCCTCCGTTCTGACCGCCCATGTACTTTGCCGCCAGCTCGTAGGACTTCTCCATAAGAGCCACTTGGTCGTCCACGGCGGAAGCCTTGCCCTTCCCGCTTTCCAGTTCCGACTCCAGCGAGGCGATGCGCTCCAACAGTTCATCTATCTCGGCATTGTTGTTCTCCGGCTGTTCGTAGAAATTGCCGAGCGTGGCGTTCAGGTCGCGGTAGGCGGCAGCGGAGGATTGGATGGTCTGCGGCGTGGCGGGCTGTGCCTTTTCCTCCTTGCCGCCCGGATTGGCGAGGTCGAAGTCCGTCCCGTCCTCCGTTCCCGCTATCTCGCGGTCGAATATGTCACCCAGCTGCCCGATGGCACGGTTGCGGTTTTCTAACCGCTCTTCCATCTCCCCATGCTCGTAGGCTTTCAGCTTGTCGCCGATAATCTGCCTGTTCGCCTTGTCCGCGTCGGGCATCTCGGTGTTGTAGCCGTCTGTTCCCGGCGGTTGCTCCTTGCCGGAGGACGGGGCGAATATCAGCCACATCGCCCCGATGAACACCAGCACCATAGCGGGCAGCACGATCATCTTCTGCCGTTTCAGCCGCTGCGCCTCGGTCAGCGGTTCGCGCTCGTTGGCTTTGCCTTCCTCCTTCGCGCCTTGGCCATTCAAGCAAGCTTGATGGCTCTCGGCTTGACGTCGGTTTTTCGGCTTTCCCGTGTCGGGAGCGGCTTTGTTCTCTTTCATTGGTTCATTCTTCGTCTGTTCCATATAAATAAGGTGTTAAGTGATTGTCTGTTTCCGCCGGGGTCGGCAGTTCCACCCGTCCGGCGTGTCCCGTTTCCATGCGTGAGCCGTCGTTCCTGCCGATGTCATAGACGGCTCTGCCGAAGGTGTAGAGGGCAAGCACCGCAAAAGCGGCGAGCATCCCCAGCACGATGCGGCGACGTGTTTCCGGCGGCAAACCGTCCAGATACCCTTTGAGCCTTGCCACCAAGCGTTTCCGTTTGTCGTGGAGTTTCCAATACACGCCCCACATTGTTTTTCTGATACTTTTTACTTTCCGTTTCATAATCCGTTACCTTTTGATTGTCTGTAAATCCTTGTTCTCGATGATGGTGAAACCCTCGATGGTGAAACCGTTGGGGTTGTCATCCGACCGCGATGCGTTCAGCAGACGGCAGGTGGTCACGAGGCTGCGCTCGGTGACGTTGCTCTGCCGGATGATTTTCTGCGTGGCGTAGGTCACGGCACGGTAGGGATAGGCGTTGAAGTCGCACACCACGCTGTCCACCTTCAGCACTTGGTTGATGTTCCCGGCGATGATGCGGTTGTAGTACCCCTTCTCGGCGAAGTCCGAATAATAGTGGTACACGCTCTTGTCCGCCAGCAGCAAGGCTCGTTTCACGTTGTGCTCGATTGCGCTCTTTTCGGGCGAGAGCGTGAAGAACAGCTCGTGGAAACGGCGCACATGCTCCCGTGCCTCCGCCGGGCGGTTCTGCGACAGATCCTGCGACAAGGCCAGCATCAGGCTCTTGCCGTTGTCCAGCACATAGATTTTCTCCCGTTGCTTCTCGGCGAAACGGTAGGAGTTCCACACGCTCCACACCGTCACCACGGTGCACAGCGACAGGAAGACGATACCGAACAGGCGTATCTGCCTGAACGACGATTCGATGTTTCTGAGTGACTTGAATTCCATTTTTACTTTTTCTGTTTATGATTGCACATTGATTATTTCAGCAGCTTGCCGATGCGTCCGACTGCGTTTCCTGCGGTCGCTCCTGCGACTCCGCCCGCCATGCCTCCGGCCCGTCCAGCCATCTGGTTCATGGTCCGGTTGTAGCTGCCCATGCCTCCGGCTTGGATAATCCAGCCCGCCACGGTGGGGATGGTGAAGTAGCCGATGATGCCGATGCAGAGGAACACGATATACACCCCGTCGCTCGAATCCAGCGAGAAGTTCGGGTCAGCCTGCATACGCTCGATGTCACTTTGTAGCATCAGCACCTGTATCTTAGCCAGTATGGTGCTGAACATGTCCGACACCGGAAGCCACAGATAGACCTGTATGTAGCGGCATATCCACTGCGTGAGCGTGCTTTGGAAGCCGTCCCACACCGATATGGCGAAGGCTATCGGACCGAGTATCGCCAGCACCACGAGAAAGAAGGTGCGGACGGTGTCTATCACGAGGGCGGCGGCTTGGAACAGCAGTTCCAGTATCTCGCGGAAGAAGTCGCGGATGTTTTTCTTCATGTTGTACATCCCCCGGTCGATATACATCCCCGCCATCGTCACCATGTCGGAGGGCGACCAACCGAGTTCCTCCAGCTGCTTGTCAAACTCCTCGTTGGACACGAGGTAGGCGGTTTCGGGGTTGCGCACCATCGCCTCGTATTCCAGTCGGTCTTTCTGTTGGCGGTAGGTATTCATATCCAGTGTTTCAGCTTCCAGCATCTTCGCCGTGCCCTGCACGACGGGCGACAGGATGCTGTTTATCGTGCCAAGCACCACCGTGGGGAAGAACATGATGCACAGACCGATGGCGAAAGGACGGAGCATCGGGAACACGTCTATCGGTTCCGCTCTCGCCAGTGACTGCCATACACGGTAGGCAACGTAGAACAGCGCACCCAGTCCGGCGATGCCTTTCGCCACGCCCGCCATGTCCCCGCACAGCGGCATCATCTGCTCGTAAAGCGAGCGCAGAATCTGGTGAAGGTTGTCAAATTCCATAGGCTACCAGTATCTTTCGTTCATGTTCCCGTACAGCCCCATGATGCGGTCGAGGTCGTTCTTCTTTTTCGCACGCAGGTAGCTCACGGAGATGTTCTTGTTCGTGTAGTAGCTCACGAGGTTGCGGTAACGCTTCATTTTGGAGTAGCAGCGTTCCACCACGTCCATGCGCTCCTTGTCGGTCATGGAGAGAGTTGTGATGTTCACCACGTTTTTCAGTTCGGTCAATACATCGTTGCTCTCTTCCAGCAGTTTCGTATATCCGAAGGCGATGGCTCCCAGTTCCTCCACGGTGAAGTTGTCGTCACGCATCATCCGTTGGAAACTGGTTACATAAATGTCGGTGATGTCGCCCACCATCAGGATGGTCTGCTGCACCTTGCGGGCGTCCCGGACAAGGTTGTTCACCGATTTCAGCGCGTCGTAATACTTCTTCCCCTGCTCGTAGATTTTCACGGTTTCCTGAAAATTCTTCACCATGTTCTGGGCGGTGGTCGAGGTATGCACCACGTTCTTGGAGGTGTTCACGATGCTCTGCGCGATGTTGGACGGGTCTATCACCGTCCACTGTGCGCTTGCCCTGCCTGCGAGAAGCAGGCACAGGCAGACAATCATTGTTATTCTTGTTCTCATACTTTGGATTTTAGCGGTCCTTATTCTTCTGTCTTATCAGGTTTTATTCTCACATAGTCACCGTTTGGCGAGAAAGTCAGCACGTCCGTTGCCTCGTTGTAGGACACGTCGATGCGGAAGCCGGTGTTCATGAACAGGTTGCCGTTTTCCTCCTGCAAGAGATAGGTTTCCGGCTTGAGCTTGCGGCGCAGACCGCTACGGCGGAACACCGTCACCTTGTAGGCTTCGCCCTCCTTGTAGATAAGCACGTCAGGTTTTCCATCCACGCTCTCCCAGTTCCCGCACAACATGTCACGGCGGTTGTCGGCCACGTCGCAGGATTGCAGCATCATGACCGCCAATCCGATAAGGCACTTGCTGACTTGCAGCATTTTCACTTTTGGTAAATTCATACGCGTTTTTCTTTTTTTGTTTATACATTCTTTTTTTAGTTATTCCTTGTTCCTCCGCTTTTCGGCAAGCTGCCGGATGGCGGCTTCGATGTCGCCGCCCAGCTTCTCCGCCAGACGGTAAACCTCCACCTTTTCCGTTTCTTCGGTGGTGTACGCCAGATACTCTTCCGCGCTGACCTCCGTGGCATAGACCGCCGACTGCGTGCCGCCCAAACCTATCCACACCTCCTTGTAGAGCCGTGAAGGGTTGTTCGCCATGTTGATGGAGAGTATCTGCCCCTTCTCCTTTTCCGTCAGTCCGAGCAACGCCTGTATCTGGTCGAACTTGTTCATGTACTTGCGCTGGTCGAGAAGTATCTTGCAGTCGGAGTTGTTGATGATGCTCTCCTTGACAACCGGAGAACTGATAATGTCGTCCACCTCCTGCGTCACCACTATCGCCTCGCCGTAATACTTTCTGACCGTCTTGTACATATAGCGCAGGTATTCAGCCATGTTCGCCGAAGAGAGAGCCTTCCAAGCCTCTTCCACGATAAGCTGTTTCCGCACCCCTTTCAGACGCCGCATCTTGTTGATGAAAGCCTCCATGATGATGATGGTCACGACGGGGAAAAGCTCACGATTCTCCTTTATACTGTCAATCTCGAAGACGATGAACCGTTTATTGAGCAGGTCGATGTTCTCCGTGGAGTTGAGCAGGAAGTCGTAACGCCCGCCCCGGTAATACTGCCGCATGGTGGTGAGCATGTTGTCGATGTTGAAGTCGGACTTCTCCACCTTGATGTCACGCTGTGCCAGTTCCTTGCGGTAGTCGTCACGCATATACTCGTAGAATGTGTTGAACGACGGCACGATGCTCCGGTCTGCCTTGATGCGCTCGATGTAGGCACTCACGGCACTGCCCAGCTCGCCGCTCTCCGTCTTCGTCACCCTGTCGTCCTCAGACTTCCAGAGCGTCAGCAGCAGGGTCTTGATGCTGTCCTTCTTCTCCACATCGAAGATGTAGTCATCGGTGTAGAACGGGTTGAACGATATGGGTTTCTCCTCCGTGTAGGTGAAGTACACGCCGTCCGCTCCGCCTGTCTTGCGCCGGATCATGCCGCACAATCCCTGATAGGAGTTTCCCGTGTCCACCAGTACCACATGCGCGCCTTGCTCATAATATTGCCGCACGAGGTGGTTCATGAAGAAGGACTTGCCGCTGCCCGAAGGACCCAGCACGAACTTGTTGCGGTTCGTGGTGATGCCCCGCTTCATGGGCAGGTCGCTGATGTCGAGGTGCAGAGGCTTCCCCGTGAGCCTGTCCACCATCTTGATGCCGAAGGGTGAGAGCGAACTGCGGTAGTTGGTTTCCTCCGTGAACAGGCACACCGCCTGCTCGATGAAGGTGTGGAAACTCTCTTCCGCCGGGAAGTCAGCCGCGTTGCCGGGTATCGCCGCCCAGTAGAGCGTCGGGCAGTCTATGGTGTTGTGGTGCGGCACGCACTCCATGCTTGCCAGCTGGCTGCCCACGTCGTTCCTGATATTCTTCAGATCCTCCGCGTCGTCGCTCCACGCCATGACGTTGAAGTGTGCCCTTACCGAAGTCAATCCGTATGACCGGGCTTCGTTCAGGTACTGGTCTATCCACTCGCGGTTGATGCTGTTGCTCCTTGAATACCGTGAGAGCGACTGCATGTTGCGGGCGGACTTCTCGAACTTCTGCAAGGCTTCCTCGCTGTTGTCTATCAGTACGTACTGGTTGTAGATGTGGTTGCAGGAGAGTAGCAGCCCCACGGGGGAGGCGAAGGAGAGGCGGCAGTCGCTCCGGTCGGTGGAGAGTTTCTCGTAACGGGTGTCGGTCGCCACCTTGCCCGGCAGGTCTTCCGCATCGGAGAGGGTGTGCAGGCACAGGCGGTTGTCGCCGATGCGCATCTCCCTTGCCGAAAGCTCGATGTCCTGCAAGGTGGTATCCCCCTCCGGCATAAGGGAGAAGTAGCGTTCGATAAGGCCCGCCTTACCCTCTGTCCCCACAATCTCATCGGTGGAGAAGCGGCGCAGGCTGACAAGCCCGCTGTCGTTCATGATGCGCTCGAACTGTTCGCAGGCTTCCATGAACTTGGTCGTGGTTTCCCTGTCCAGCTCCTTCGGTATGATATGCCCGCGGCACAGCGTGCTGAAGTTGCTCTGCATCCGGCTACGCTCCTTTGTCGTCTTGGTCAGGTAGAGGTAGCAGGTGTGTTTCAGGTACGGACGCTCGTTGAAGTGACGTTCAAAGCTCCGTGAGAGAAAGCTCATGTCGTCCTTCTGAAGCTCCGGCTTGTAGCGTTCCTTGATGAACCAGTCCTGCTTGTGGACAACGGAGTAGTCCGGCAGCACCTTGACCGCCTTGCACCAGCAGCCGTGTATCGCCTCGTATTCCGCGCCCGTCACGGTGTAAAGCTCCGGCAGCTCCACCTCGAAAGCCACCGTGATGTCGGCATCCTTTGAGATGATGCAGCCATGCTCCACCGCTAAAAGCGGGAACTTGTTTTCCAGTGTTGTCATTTTCGATGTATTCCTCATTGTCTTTCTTCCTTTCGTTGTCGTTTGAACAGACGGGTTATCCGCCGCCGGTTGATAAGGTATCGGGGATGGCTCCGTGCCGCTCCCAATTTCATCAGCCCGTGTTCGCCGTACCGGGCGTTCAGCGCGAAGGTCTGCCACACAAGGAGGGAGGACGATGCCGAACCGAAGCCGATACATATCCACTGGTCGATGCCGACCATGTAGAGGATGACGAACAGGACGAAGAGAGCCAGCAGACCTCCGCAGAAGATGAAGAGGTACTGTGCCTTCAAGCCCTTGAACTCTACCGGACGGCCGATACCCTTGTTTACCGGGTATTCAGCCATACATTATTTATTAAAGGAAGAATGAGCGCAGGATGGTGGCGGCTACAATCAGGAAGATACACGCGCCGAACCAGCTTGCCGCTGTTTTTGAGGTGTCGGGGTCGCCCGATGAGAATTTCCCGTACACTTTTACGCCCCCGATAAGCCCGACGACCGCGCCGATGGCGTATATCAGTTTCGTGCCGGGGTCAAAATAGGAACTCACCATAGAGGTGGCTTCGTTGATGCCCGCGATGCCGTTTCCCTGCGCGAAAGCGGAGGCGGTTGCGGCGATGATGAGTGCCGTGGATAGGATTGCTTTTCTGTTTCTTACGATGTTCTTGTTCATGAATTGTCCTTGTTTTTTGCCGTCGAAAGGGTGGATAGTCCTTTGTCGGGCGGTTGATACTCTGTTACTTTACTTTGGTTTTAGTGGATGCCCGTTTGTTTCCACGGACTTGGGTGTGTCCGTTGCGTACCGGATGCGCCTTGCGTTTCCTCGCCGCGTGGGTTGATTGTCATTCCTTCATGTTCTTTCCTTTTTCAGTTGTCATACATAGTTGCGGATGTCGAACTCCTCGATGTTGTCCGGCACGACGAACACCTTTTTAGGCTTTTTCAGCCGGATTTCGATAAGCCCCTTGATGCGGATGCCTATCTCCGAAGAGCCTTCCATCATTTTCTCATACAGCTCCGTGCCTTCCATGTCGGTGAATACCTTTACCGCCTTTTCTCGTTCCGCCTGCGTCGCGTCCGGGTTCTTGGCGGTCTTGCAGGCGTCGTCGATTTCGTCAAAGCTGCTGCCCGAAGCCCGTGGCGTGTCCGAAGCGTCCTCTTCCGGTTCGTTCTCCCCGTATCCCAGTTCCTCCGGCGGGATGCTCGTGAAGGTTTCATCGAGCTTTTCCTCCGGGACTTGTGCCGGGCGTGAGGTGGTTTCCGTGTTTCCGTCGTCAAAAGTAGCCTCTTCCTCCGACAGCTCAATGCCTTTTTCCGAAGTGGCGGCTTGTTGCGTCGGTATGGCAGCGGTTGTCCGGGTGGATGCCATTTTGAAACGGCTCTTGCCAATGATGTCCGCCTTTGCCGTGGGGACTTCCTCTTGTGCCGCCACGCTTTTAGTCTCGTTCCCGTCCAATGACCGCCATAATCCGGCGATGCCCCTGAAGAAGCGGACAAGCTGTGTGTCCATGATGCGCTCGTAAAGGAGCAGGAACAGGAACCAGAGGTTGCAGCCGACCGATACGGTCAGCAATATATCCGTCATGCTCATAGCTCTACTTTGGGGACTGAATCCAACATACGGTTTATTTCGGCACGGTGTGTCTGGAAATGTTCGTTAAGCACATTGTCCAGATAGTCGGCGATGCCCACTTTCCCGTCACCCAACAGATAGACGATTTCGGTTATTACCTTGTGGTTTGCCAGACTGATGTACACTTGCTTTCCCTCTCTCGCCTTGATGCCTGACTTTTTCAGGAAGCCGCGATAGTCATTCTTCTTTCTTTTCATATCCGTTTCTTTTTGATGGTTAAAATACTGAATTGTAATTCTTGGCGTAAAGGCTTCTTATGGCATCCTCGCACTGGTTGAAGTGATGCGTCAGCACATGGTCGATGTAGGCAGACAGGTTGAGCCTGTCATGCCCGATTACGCGGATGATGCGCATGATGCGGTCGTGGTACTCCGGGCGCACATACGCCATCTTACCTTCTCGCGCCTTCACTTCCGGGTCACGGATGAATAACCGTTCATAGTCCCGTTCACTGCATTTGCAGATTACCGTGGCGAGCGATATGATTTCCACGCTCGTCTGCACTTGGGCTGTCATGCCCTTGCCGCCTTGCTGCGACACTCTTCTTTTTGGGTTCTTTCCCTTTTTCATGTCAGATTAAATCTTCTCGTTGTTTCTTATACAGTTCGTTAATTCTCTCCTTGTGCTGCTCCAGATGTTGGCGCAGCACGGTATCCACATAGCCGCCCACCGAGATTTCACCTCCGGCGATGTCGTTCACGATTTTGAGTATCTTGCCGTGTACGTCGCGGCTGATATAGACACACTGGCGGGTCTTTATCTCGTTGCGGCGCAGGAACAGCTCGTTATAGTCCTCGTCCTGCCTTTTCCGGCGACCACCTTCCTTCTGCGCTTTTTCCCGTGTGGCGGGTTGCGCGGGAGGCGGCTCCGGTACGGCGGTGTCATCTTCGGTCGGTGCGGCTGCGGGGACTTCCTGCGCCGGGCGCAGTGTCCCGTCCTGTGTGCGCCGCCCGATGGAGGCCAACAGCAGTTCCTCGTCGATGCCTTCCGTGTTCACTTTCCTGCTGCCCATGCTCACTGCGGTCTGATAATTTCGCTTATCTCTTCGGAAAACTCACGGATGCCGCTCCCTTTCAACAGTGTCGTGTCCATCGGAAAGATGGTGGAGCGGAAAACGCTCCTGCGCTCTTCCGAAAGGTCACGGCGGAACTTCTTGCTGTCGGGCAGACGGGTGGAAAGCACCGGAAAGCCCATTTCGGCTATCACTTCCTCGTAGATGCCGTACAGGTCGTTCCTCTCCCTGCCGTCCACCATCGTCCAGAACAGGTACAGCCCCTTTGTTTTCGCCTGTCCGGTAGTCATCAGCCTGTCGCGGAACATCGTGACGAATTTCAGGGTACTCTCCACGACAAAGCGGTCGGCACTCAGCGGAGTGAAGATGTAGTCCATCTGCGAGAGCGTCTTTATCACGCCGTTGCTTCGTAGTGTTCCCGGCATGTCGAAGAACACCACGTCGGGTTTCACATCCTCGGTGGCGATCATCCTCTCGGCATCATCGAGGGCGTTCACCGCGTTGCTCTTGACGATGGTATAGGCGTTCTTCTTGATCCGGCGGAAATGGTCGCAGGCGAGAGCCTTGAAGTAGGTGCTGCTGTTGATAAGCCCCATTTCGTGTTCGCGCAGACCGTGGATGCTGTGCTGCGGGTCGTCGCAGTCCACGACGGCGACATTGTAACCTTTCACGTTGTGGAGGTAGCTGGCGGCAAGTGCCGTGACGGTGGATTTACCAATGCCACCTTTCTGGGTTGCGAATGCAACGAAGATTTCTTTACTCATGGTTCCATTTATTTTAATTGTTGATGATTTTATTTTCTGTTTATATGCGGATTGAATTACCGCATTATCCGTTTCCGTGAACAGGCACGCGGACGGGGCATCGCGTATCCGGTTCTGTGGTGAAGCGGTGCGCCGGACAAATGATGAATGACGACATTGCGTCATGAAGTCATTGAATCCATACGTCACCGAATTGTCGGATAACTGGGTTTCCGACGGTTCGGGTATCCGCTTCTGCAAGTGTCCGCAGAAGCGGTTTTCCGGGTATTTTAATGTTTCGTTTTTCATATCTTCAAATCGTTCGTTTCTTGAATCATGCTGCAAATAAACAAGTATATTTTTGAACCTGTATCACTTCTCAGGCAAGTGGCGGCATGTTGCGCCGGTTGGCAGTCATTGACCGGGTCAAGCATCTGTCCGATACCGCTTTAAGGACGTAACTTTGCGCCCGGGCGGCAGGGTTCGCCAATGGTGGCGCAGCCGGAGTCCTGAAAGGTATCTTACCCATCCGTCCCCTGACGGATTTTTATGTTCACCTGAACATAGCAAGATGTCTTTTCAGCCGCTCAAAATATTTTGAGCAGCCACGAAAAGCACTTGCCCTTGCAGGGGGCGGGCTTTCCCTCCGAAGTCGGGAAGCCTTTCAGAACTGCGGTGCTGTGACCCGAAGCGGCGGCTTATGCCGTCAATCCGCTAAATCCAAAGTAATATGAAAGAAAAAAGGAAAAGCAAAGCAGGGAGAAATCCCAAACTTGATCCGGCGGTGTACCGCTACACCGTCCGTTTCAACGAGGAGGAACACAACCGTTTCCTCGCCATGTTCGGAAAATCGGGTGTCTATGCACGGTCGGTTTTCCTCAAAGCGCACTTCTTCGGACAGCCGTTCAAGGTGCTGAAGGTGGACAAGACGCTGGTGGACTACTACACCAAGCTGTCGGATTTTCATGCGCAGTTCCGCGCCGTGGGTACGAATTACAACCAAGTTGTGAAGGAACTGAGGTTGCATTTTTCCGAGAAAAAGGCGATGGCGTTGCTCTATAAACTGGAGCAACACACCGTCGAACTCGTGAAACTGAGCCGTCAGATTGTGGAACTTTCAAGGGAAATGGAGGCAAAATGGTCGCAAAAATCAGTGTAGGAAATTCGTTGTACGGCGCGATTGCCTACAACGGGGAGAAGATTAACGAGGCGCAGGGACGGCTGCTCACTACCAACCGCATCTACAATGACGGTTCGGGAACGGTGGACATAGGCAAGGCAATGGAGGGTTTCCACACCTTTCTGCCACCGCAGATGAAGGTGGAGAAGCCGGTGGTGCATATCTCGCTCAACCCGCACCCGGAAGATGTGCTGACCGATATTGAGTTGCAGAATATCGCCCGCGATTATCTGGAAAAGCTCGGTTTCGGAAACCAGCCTTATCTTGTCTTCAAGCACGAGGACATCGACCGTCATCACCTGCACATCGTGACAATCAACGTGGACGAGAACGGGAAAAGGCTCAACCGGGATTTCCTCTACTGCCGCAGCGACCGCATCCGCAGGGAACTGGAACAGAAATACGGGCTGCATCCGGCTGAACGTAAAAATCCGAGATTGGAAAACCCGCTGCGCAAGGTGGATGCATCGGCAGGCGATGTGAAGAAGCAGGTGGGCAACACCGTAAAGGCACTCAACGGGCAGTACCGTTTTCAGACGATGGGCGAATACCGTGCGCTCCTTTCCCTCTATAACCTGACGGTAGAGGAAGCGAGGGGCAACGTGCGCGGACGGGAATATCACGGGTTGGTCTATTCCGTCACGGACGACAAGGGCAACAAGGTGGGCAACCCGTTCAAGTCCTCGCTTTTCGGGAAGTCCGCAGGCTATGAAGCCGTGCAGAAGAAGTTTGTCCGTTCCAAATCAGAGATTAAGGACAGGAAACTCGCCGACATGACGAAACGCACCGTCCTTTCCGTGCTGCAAGGCACTTATGACAAGGACAGGTTTGTGTTCCAACTCAAAGAGAAGGGCATAGACACCGTACTACGCTATACGGAGGAAGGGCGCATCTACGGGGCGACCTTCATCGACCACCGCACGGGATGCGTGCTGAACGGCTCGCGCATGGGCAAGGAACTTTCGGCGAATGCCTTGCAGGAACACTTCACCCTGCCATACGCCGGACAGCCGCCGATACCGCTTTCCATTCCGGTGGATGCTGCGGACAAGTTGCAAGGGCAGACAGCACATGACCGTGAAGACGTGTCGGGCGGTATGGGCTTGCTCACTCCCGAAGGTTCGGCGACCAATGCCGAGGAAGAGGCTTTCATCCGGGCGATGAAGCGCAAAAAGAAGAAAAAGCGCAAGGGCTTGGGTATGTAATCGGAGTATCAACAATTAAAAAATCAATGTATGTCACAACAAGAAGACGATTTGAGGGCATTGGCGAAAATCATGGATTTTCTACGTGCCGTGAGTATTATTTTAGTAGTTATGAACGTGTACTGGTTCTGCTATGAAGCCATCCGGCTTTGGGGCGTGAACATCGGCGTGGTGGACAAAATACTGATGAACTTCGACCGCACGGCGGGGCTGTTTCATTCCATACTATACACGAAGCTGTTTGCCGTCCTGCTGCTTGCGCTGTCGTGCTTGGGAACGAAGGGTGTCAAGGGAGTGAAAATTACTTGGCGTAAAATCTGGACGGCACTCGCCGCCGGGTTCGTGCTGTTTTTCCTGAACTGGTGGATACTGGCTCTGCCGCTGCCGATTGAAGCGGTGACGGGGCTATATATCCTTACCATCGGCACGGGCTATGTTTGCCTCTTGATGGGCGGGCTGTGGATGAGCCGCCTGTTGAAACACAATCTGATGGAGGATGTTTTCAACAACGAGAACGAGAGTTTCATGCAGGAAACAAGACTCATCGAAAGCGAGTACTCGGTCAATCTGCCCACACGTTTCTACTACAAGAAGCGTTGGAACAACGGCTGGATTAATGTAGTCAATCCCTTCCGTGCGTCCATCGTGTTGGGTACGCCGGGAAGCGGCAAATCCTACGCAGTGGTGAACAGCTTTATCAAGCAGCAGATTGAAAAGGGCTTCTCGATGTATGTATATGACTTCAAATTCAGTGACTTGTCCACTATAGCCTACAACCATTTGCTGAACCACCCGGAGGGCTACAAGGTGAAGCCGAAGTTCTATGTGATTAACTTCGACGACCCGCGACGCTCACACCGTTGCAATCCCATACACCCGGACTTCATGGAGGATATTACGGATGCCTACGAGAGTGCCTACACGATAATGCTCAACCTCAATAAAACTTGGGTGCAAAAGCAGGGCGACTTCTTTGTGGAGTCACCTATTATTTTGTTTGCCAGCATTATCTGGTATCTCAAAATCTACAAGAACGGGAAGTATTGCACTTTTCCACATGCCATTGAGTTTCTGAATCGTCGCTACGAGGATATTTTCCCGATACTGACCTCTTACCCGGAGCTGGAGAACTATCTTTCGCCATTCATGGACGCTTGGCTCGGAGGGGCTGCGGAGCAGCTCATGGGGCAGATAGCGTCGGCGAAAATCCCGCTTTCGAGGATGATTTCACCGCAGCTCTATTGGGTGATGTCGGACAGCGAGTTTACGCTGGATATCAACAATCCCGAAGAGCCGAAAATCCTATGCGTGGGCAACAATCCCGACCGCCAGAATATATACGGGGCGGCTCTCGGATTGTATAACTCCCGTATCGTGAAACTCATCAACAAGAAGGGGATGCTGAAGTCGTCGGTCATCATCGACGAGCTGCCCACGATATACTTCAAAGGGTTGGACAATCTTATAGCTACCGCCCGAAGCAACAAGGTTGCCGTGTGTCTGGGCTTTCAGGATTTCAGCCAGTTAGTGCGTGACTACGGAGACAAGGAGGCGAAAGTAGTGATGAATACCGTCGGTAACATTTTCTCCGGGCAGGTGGTAGGAGAAACGGCAAAGACACTATCGGAGCGGTTCGGTAAGGTGTTGCAGAAACGGCAGTCTATCTCCATCAACCGGCAGGATGTTTCCACCTCCATCAACACGCAGATGGACGCGCTTATCCCGCCGAGCAAGATTTCCGGTCTTACGCAGGGTATGTTTGTCGGTTCGGTGTCCGACAATTTCAACGAGCGCATCGAGCAGAAGATTTTCCACTGCGAGATTGTGGTGGATGCCGAAAAGGTCAAGCGGGAGGAAAGTGCCTACAAAAAAATCCCCGTCATTACCGATTTCACGGACGAGGACGGCAACGACCGCATGAAGGAGACGGTGCAGGCGAACTACCGACGCATCAAGGAAGAGGTGAAGCAGATTGTGCAGGAGGAACTGGAGCGCATCGCGGGTGACGACAACCTGAAACATCTGTTGCAGCAGAAGTAACCGGCTATAACTTCATATCAAAATATCAAAGCAGAAGTCCGTAACCGATTTTACCCGGCTACGGACTTCGTTGTCATTGCTTTTCCTTTTCCAATTTAAGTTGTTTGTTTATGGTGTTGATGACAAGTGTCTGCAAGTAATCTTTCAGTTCGGAGTCCTCTTTTAACTGTATGCGATATTCTTCCGCGAACATTCTCACCAGCCGGGTTCTGAGTTTCGACATTTCTTCTCCAAAAGGTATCTGCCGGTTTTCTTCCCAAAACTCAACGGTTATTGAAGCCGCCAGCCATTTGAATTCCGTTTTCATCTCCTTTCCGAGTTTCTTAAAACGGGTTTGTTCGGTGATGGACGGTTCACTGTACGGCAACATTGCCACCGGGTCATAAACGGATATGCAATCTATACCGTAATTCATGATTATCGGCAGGTTCGCATCTGAATCCTTCTTATGTTTCTTCTTTTTTGCCATGCCTATTGCCGTTTCAACAAATCCAAGCCTTTTGCCGTCAGATGATATTTCTGTTTCGGATGGCTCGGTTGTTCAGGGTACAATGGAACGACATAGCCTTCATTCAATGCCGGATGCAGATAGTTTGTCCTGAATGTCGGGCGGTGGTTCAAACCTAACTCCTCCATTATTTCTTTCACTGACAGTTCCTTGTTTTCCAATATTTTTATCAAGGCAAACACTTGGTCGGTGCTTGGTCGGTGCTTGGTCGGTGCTTGGTCGGTGCTTGGTCGGTGGATAGGCTCATATCTGAATATAAGCCTCACACTGTCAGCATCCATTATGTATTCCGGTTCCGGCAAATTGGCTTTTCTGCATTCAGAAAGCATCAATCCGATGCCTCGTCCCCAGCTTTCCAAAACCTTCCTTTTATACAGCACATTTGCTATCAACGGATTCTGCGGTTTGGATTCGTGTTCGGATTTCATTTTCTCCACATCCCAATTGGGTGGGAATGATCCGGGATTCTCTATTTCCACTCGGTTGTCATAGATCGCTATGCTTACCGAGCCTCCGGCATCCCTGTACGACCTGTGGGCAAGACTGTTCAATACCCCCTCCCTGATTGCTTTGTAAGGGATGGTCAGATGCTCCTCCCGTTCCAGTGTATCGGTTGTGCCGGATAAGGAAAGATGCTTGAATATGAATGCCATTGCCGCGTTGAGCAGTTGAAAGAAGTTGCCGTGTATGCGTTGGTTGTCCATGAATACCGCCTTATCCGTACCTCTGAAACGGGCAAGCCTTAAAAGACACTGGGGATATTCCATATTTTCATGTTTTCCGAACAATACAGCCGCCGCATGGTTCAATATACCATCCCGCATAAGTCCGAACTTTTCCATGATGACAGGAACGTCATTTCCCGTATCTTCCGGCATACGACCGCATTCGATACCCAACCTGACGGTTTTCAACACCTCGTTACCATCTATGTCCTGCAAGGTCAGGTCACTGTTCCCGAATTGTTCCCAACGGAATCTCGCACCGTCGCGTTGTAACAGCAACTCGTTATATGTCGTCTGCGGCATGGTGGTGGTGACACTCTCGACACGCATATAAGGGCGTCCCTTGTAGCAGAACGGACGTTTAAGTCTTGCATCTTCCACATGAAAGGCTATAACCTTTTTTTCGCTGTCCTGCAAGGGTACATAAGATATATGCGCCGCAGTTATCGGCTCCAACCGGTTGATGGCTTCCGCAATATCACGCTTCGTCTTGTCGCTCACTTCCTGTCCGATGATCTTTCCCTTGTCGGTTACACCGAACAGCACCGTGCCGCCTTCTCCGTTGAGGAAAGCACATAGCGTTTCCATGCCGCGCTCCAGCTGCCCGGTGGTTTCCTTGAATTCCACCTGCCCGCTTTCTTTCCCGGTTATCAGTTGTTTTACTATATCGAGGTTGTCTATGTTCATATTCAAGTCGTAACAATTGTGCAAAGATAGCGTTTTTCGCTGAAATTCGGGGCAATAGCAAGCTGGAAACATCCTTTGCTGTATTGCTTTTGCTCAAACCTGCTTAAGCATGACACTATTCTCCCGATTATGCCTGATTTATCTTCTCATGCATTCCAGTTCCTCATCGCGCAGCATCCTCTCGTTCAATTTCTCCTGCATCCTGTCAAGAAAGTAGGTGCGGCTTTCGTTTTTCCGTCGTTTGATGTCGGTATAAAAGCGGTAACAGTCTTTAGAATCAACGCCGAATATCTTGTAAAGAAGCGGGGCAAGCTGTTTGAGTGGCATGTTGCCGTTGTTGATGCAGCCCATCTCGTCGATGCCGTAGATAAGCTCCACGAGGTCGATGGCATTGCCCGTCCATTGCAGGAGGCTGGTGGCGGTTTCAGTTGTGTTGTCGGCGGATATTAGTGGCGGCACTTGGGGCGTGGCAAGGAATTTCTGCATCTTCCTCACGAAAGACAGAGCCTTGCTGACGTAGGCGGCAATCTCTCTTTTTTCTTCTGACAGATTGCGCACGGGGTGGTGCTGCAACTCGATTTCGATGTAGGCAAGCGCAATGACGGTAAGGTTCGCGTCCATGCCGCCGTTGCACAGTTCGATCACTTGGGTGGCGAAAGCCGTGTATGCCGTTTCCATATTGCAGTCACCGGCTTCGTTTATCAGGCGGAAAAAGTCTGTTTCCGCCAGCAAGAAATAATTCATGGTTCTGTCAATTTTGAAATTACACTTTGTTTTCTTCGTGCGCACATGAATATAATTGGCAAAACACGTGTCAGAAAACAAAAAATCCGGCACCGATTTTTTCAAGGTACTGGATTTCAGTGGTATAAAATTCAATATTTTTCAGAAGGAATGAATTTATACGGGCTTAAATTGTTCGTAATCAGAACATTTATTCTATTTCAGAAAACAGAATTGTATGTCTGCCGTACATTTTGGCTGTCTTGCTTATTTGTCAAGGGTGTAGATACTTCGGCATACGCCATTTGGATAGCTTTTTAGCGAAGAGAGTGTCCAGTGTTGCTCCGGCAGAGCCGATTTGAAAAAATGCCGCCCGCTTCCTGAAATGAAAGGAACGGTGTATAGTATAATTTCATCCACAGCGTGCATCCGCAGCAGTCCGTTGATATAATCCGCCGTGTCCGGTGTGGCTTCCGCGAGGTAGCGGATGTTCGTGCCGTCTTTTCTCCATTCGTGCAGCATTGAAATGGAATAGTCCGGTGTGACATGGTAAAGGGCTTTCTCCCTGATTTCATCAAGACCGCAACGGTCAAGGCACAAATCCTGATGTGCTTTATCATATAACTCAGAAGAAAGACATCCGTCCATCGTCAGTACGGCGAGAATCTGAACTTTACCCATAATCGTTACCTTTCGTTAGGCAAGGGCAAAAAAAGTAGCGTGCAATCCACACTACTTCAAGCGTAGGCTCTGGTAAAGCCCCTGAAAGAAACGCGTGACTGCACGCTATGCGTAGGCATAGCTTAAGCATCACGCAATTAGCTTCTTTCAGTTTCAATTTACCAGATTTACGCCTGAAACTCCTTGCGGTCTTATTCTATATGTCGGCGGCGAAAAGCTCCTGCAAATCGCCGTTTTTTCTCAAATGTTATGCAAAGATAGCCAAATTCAGTGAATTACGGGCTATGATTGCTTGAATTTATATTTAAGTCCATATTCTTCCAGTTTGCTGTATAGTGTTGTCCTGCCTATTCCGAGCAGTTCGGCGGCGACACTCCGGTTGCCGTTTGCCTGTTTCAACGCCCGTAATATCCGCTCCTTATCCTCCGCGTCATTGCGCAGGGCGAAACTGACGGGTGAGGTCGGGTTGGTCACGGCAAGTTCCAGATGCTCTTTCGTGACTACGCCTTCCTGCGCCTGCAATACCGCTCCCATTATCTTTTGCCGAAGTTCCCGCACGTTGCCCGGCCATGCATGGGTCAGCAACGCTTTACGGGCTTCGGAACTGAAACCGCTCACGTTACATTCCAACTCTTTGTTGGCTATATCTCTAAAGAACTCCGCCAGCGGCATGATGTCCTCCTGACAGTCACGCAACGGAGGAACAGTTATCCCGAAGTCGTGCAGGCGGTAAAGCAGATCCTGCCGGAAACGCTTTTCACTCACTGCGACTTCCAGATCTTCATTGGTGGCAGCGATGATGCGGACGTTGAAACTCCTGTCCGATTTGTCACCGACCGGGCGATACCGCCTCTCCTGTATGGCACGGAGCAACATCTGTTGGGTTTCCAACGCAAGGTTGCCCACCTCGTCCAGAAACAGCGTGCCGCCTTCCGCTTCATGGAAATATCCTTTTTTGGCACTGTCCGCACCTGTGAACGCCCCTTTGACGTGTCCGAAGAAAGCCGACGGCGCAAGCTCTTTGGTGAGTGAGCCACAGTCCACCGCCACGAATGGTTTACCTGCCCGCTTGCTCTTATCGTGTAGATGGTGGGCGATATGTTCCTTGCCAGTGCCGTTCTCACCGAATATCATCACGCTCATATCAGTGGCGGCTACCAGCCTTATGCGGTGCATAATTTTCTGAAAGGCGGAACCTTCACGGGCGAATACGGGCATACGATTGTGTCCCGCTTTTCGCTCCTTCTGTATGGAACGGATCAGGGGGACAAGTTTATCCTCCACAAGCTGTTTGGGTATGTAATCCAAAGAACCGAGTTTCATGCTTTCCACGGCTGTATGCACTTCGGCGTAGTCGGTCATTATGATGAAGGGCTGCATCTTTCCCTCCTTTCGCATCCAGCGCAAAAGGTCAATGCCGTTACCGTCAGGCAGGCGCAGGTCGGCAACCACGATGTCATTATCCGTCGCCTGTTGCAGATGTTTCTTCGCGGTTGAGAGGTGGTAAGCCTTCATGGTGTGGTAGCCCTCCCGTGACAGCATATTGCAGACATATTCGCAATACACGATGTTGTCTTCCACCACAATTATTGTTGTCTTATCCATCTTCGTATTTTCTCCTTTCCTCTTCTGCCAACCGGATTATTTCTGCTCCCTTATCCAGCACAGCAGTCACAGCATGGCTTAACGCTTCACCATCCGGGAGTACATCGCCATGAAGCAATCTGTAAAGTACATTTAGCGGTTGGTCGGCACGTAGCACCTCCCACGAGCTGCGCAGGTGGTGTGTTAGGGAATCCAGCTTTTGCAGGTCTTTTTCTGTTGCCGCTTCCCGTATTGTCTGCATCTCCTTTTCAGTTTCCGTCATCAACTTTTCCAGCATAACGGCTTCATTGCCGTAGGACAACAAGGCTGAAAAATCCGGTTTCCCGTCCGGTGTTTCTTTTATGGCACACCTGTCGGAAACCTCCATCAACTCCGATATGGAGAACGGCTTGAACAGGCATCCGGCAAAGCCTTTTGCCAATAGTTCCCCTTTGTTACAACTGCCCGAAGCGGTTGCCACAACCACCGGGATTGTTGGTGAATTGCCCACGTTGGACGAACGCAACAATTCCAGCAATTCGAAACCGTTTATACCGGGCATATTCAAGTCTGTCAGCAACAGGCTGTATTCTTTCTGGCGTATCATTTCCATCAGTGCCGCAGCATCGGTGCAAGTGTCGCAGTGTATTCCTTCTTGGGAATACATCTCTTTCAGCATCAGAAGTAATACCTCATCATTGTCAATGGCGACAACATCATGGAATTTATTGTTATGATAAACAGGTGTATTGCTTGTATATCCAAGCTGTTCTTCAGCTTCCTGCATAGAAATTTCAACTGTGAAACGACTGCCTTTCCCTTTCTTGCTGTCCAAACGGATTGTTCCGCCAAGCATCGACACAATATTACGCATTATGGCAAGCCCAAGCCCGAAACCCTCCTTTGCGGCGGCATTTGATAGACGTTCAAACGCACCGAACGCTTGTTTCTGTTCCTCTTCTGTCATGCCTGTACCTGTATCCTCAACGACCAGTGTCAGAACTCCATTGTCATATTCAGTAATCAAAGAAACACCGCCTTCTTCTGTGAACTTGACAGCGTTTGACAGCAGGTTATTCCCGATTTGTATTATTCGCTCTTTGTCGGTCAATACAATGGCATCGTGTCCAGTCTTCACGGACAAGGACAACCCTTTGTTCACGGCAACAGGCATGAACTCCGTTTCAAGTGTGTGCGTGATTGCAGAAATCCGGCAGGGTGACAGACGGGGCTGTTCCTTGCCGTTGTCCAGGCGGAAGAAATCAAGCAAAGTGTTGAGCATATCCCGCATACGGTCGGAGGATTGCAGTATATTTTGGATATATTGCCCATTATTACCGCTATTGCATTCTTTCCGCAAAAGTTCGGTATAGCCGGTTATTGCCGTCAGTGGTGTACGCAACTCATGGGTAATAGTATGTACCGCTTTCTTTCGGGAGGTTATGAGTACCTCATTTTGTTGCACGGACTGTTCCAATTGCTCGATCAAATCCGTTGTCTTGCGTTTGTATCGTTTAATGTTCTTTGCATCACGGTGTATGATGATATAGGAAATGACCAACAGCAAAAGAACAAATCCCATCAAGCCGCCTATCTGCATAAATGATTTTTTACGCATGGCTGTTATCTCGCTTTCTCTATTTTGTAAATCAGATTGTACCTTCTTTTCGATTTGGCAAATCAATCCTTGCAGTTGTCTGTTAAGTTCTGCATTACGGGCAGCAAGACTATCGGCTTGTTCTGACAATCGACGGCTCTGCGCTTTCTGTTCGTTGACCATGTTTCTATTGGATGAACGGAGCGTAGTCGTTGTTGTCGTTGGCTTCGTTCCCTCTTTTTTGCCGAAGATGCTCAAGAAACCTTTTCGTTTTGGCTTTTTGGACTGTTCCTGCACACTTTTCTGCACAATAACCGGAATTTGATTGGCTATCTTCTTGTTAATAGATTGTTGTTCATCCATTAACCGGACTATCTGGAACATCTGTCGTTCCTTATCCTCTAAAAGACTGCGCACACTATCGATGCGCTCTGCTGGATAGGTGGCCTTGAAACGGCAGAGCATACTGTCCATTGCCATACGCCGTGCATGGTAATGCTCGATATCTTTATCGTTCCATTCCAGTATTGTTTCACCCAATAGAGAAAATTTTATCATTTGAATATTGATATTGTTTATTTCTTTTCGGAGCTCGTCTATTTTTTTATTGCCAAGTTCTAATGCTTCTATCTCCTGCCATTCATAGAGGCTATTATATGCCATACATCCGATAAGAATGGAGATAAGTATATATCCCAACCGTATTGCCTTATAGAAATTTCCTGACCGCTCCATTATTTTGATGACATTGATTTTTGAAACATGAATAAAAGTTTATCTTTTTCGTTCATGCGGATATTATCAGAATAATCGCCTTTTGTTATTTGATACCCACATGGCTTAACCATAAAAATGCCTAAGCCCTTAGTATATGAACTTACTTCTGAGGCGTAGTCTTTACTTGTATTTAATGGAACTTTCCCTTTGATATGACACCACTCATTATTGCAACTGATGTCTTCAATCTCAGACATCATTTTTTGCAAATCTGTAATAGCTTTGGAACTCGCCATTTGGGGTATCTGCAACTCAAAACAGAGCATCGGTTCGAGAATGTCCACACCTGACTGTTGCAAAGCCAGCCTGAAGACATAAGGGGTCAGCTGTCTGAAATCAGCAGGTGTACTTACCGGGCTATAATACTCGGCTTGAGTAAAAGTTACTTTCAGATCTGTCACTTCCCATCCATGTAACCCGGATTGGCAAGACATACGAATCCCTTCAAAAACGGCATTTTGAAAAGAATGGTTCAAATAACCATAGGAGATGTCACTTTCGATTTGCAACCCTGTCCCTAACGGTAAGGGTTCAAGAGTCAGCCCTATTGTGGCCCAATAAGGGTTGGGGGGCACTTCGATCTGAATAATCTTATTGACCTTTTTTACAGGTCGTTCTTTATAGATAGTCTTGATCTCATCAAAATGGACCTTGACGGAAAATCGTTCTTCCAGCAATGTCTGTATGATTTCCTTTTGGGTCAAACCATATAACGAGATTTCCAATTCATCACTATATGAGTTTATGGAAAAGGACAAAGACGGGTCTTCAATCCACAATGTATTTAGAGCGGATATCACCTTGCTTCTCTCTTCGGGCTTGTCTGGTCGGACGGAGGATTTGAGAGCGGGATGCTGATGGGATAATCCTTGAATCAAACAAGGTTTAGCACCTAAATAATCTCCGATTCGAAAATCTTCCATATCTTCTACAATCGCGATATCATTGGCACCCACTTCATCAACATTTATCTCTCTGCCCTGATAAATAGTTTTTAGATTTTTAATCTTGATGAATTTTTCCGAATCGTTGATTCTTACAACGTCTCGAAGTCTCAGACTTCCGTCAATTATTTTTAGAAAACTTCTTTTATGTCCTTTGGGATCATGCTCTATCTTATAAAGATAAGATGAAAGTCTGTTTGAGACCGATGCCGGAGGAAGTATAAAAGAAGAGATCGCGTCTAACAACTCATTGATACCGATATTGAACATTGCTGATCCATGTAGTACCGGATAGACTTTGGCTTTTGCCACAAGAGCGATTATCGTATTCCAATAATCAGCCGGTGAAATTTCGCTATCCGCCAAATATCGTTCTAATATATTGTCGTCATGGTTGCATACAAATTCTTTGTATTCTTCCTTTATATATGTTTGGGAGCAAATCGGATAAACCGATTCATCGACAACAGTTTGCATAAACAGGACATCTTGAGACAGATTTGTTTTTATATCCAGATACAAACGCTCTAAATTCACACCGGCACGGTCAATTTTATTGATAAATATAATTGTCGGGATTTGCAGTTTTTGTAAAGTGTTGAACAGCAACTTTGTTTGCGCTTGTATACCTTCCTTTGCGGATAAGATGAGTACTGCTCCATCAAGCATTTTGAATGTCCGCTCCACTTCCGCAATAAAATCCATGTGTCCCGGAGTGTCAATGATATTGCATTTCACACCATTCCAGATAATAGATGTCGTAGCAGCCCGAACAGTAATTCCTCTACGTTTCTCTATATCCATAGAGTCCGTTATGGTGTCACCATTATCCACACAGCCGCACTTTTCCGTTGCTCCACTGGCAAACAGCAGATTCTCGGTTACGGAAGTTTTTCCTGCATCAATGTGAGCAAGAATTCCTAAATTTATAATATTCATTTGGATTAAGCAATAATATACTACAATAGATGCATTGTCGAAACGCACCTTTTAATAC
>PPYF01065920.1_pt1 | contig 32736 bp, 35 predicted proteins | sample 1559871 | NCBI WGS metagenome assembly PPYF01 (sample SAMN08240021, study PRJNA423297) | Human gut metagenome, whole genome shotgun sequencing project.
TTACTACAGTCTCCGGCAGCGGACTGTATGATTCGTTGCAGTGGACCGTACAGTCTGCTACAGTGGACTGTACGGTCCATTGCCGCAGACTGTAATAATCTTCCGTTCAAAAGACCTTTGCCGACCCCGGGGAACGGCTTATCCTTCCCTTTGTTTGTGATATGATATTTAAATCCCCAAGAATAATAAGTGACCCATAAACCCCAGCAAAAAATCATTTCTTAAATAACACAAAAACACCCAGCTTTACATTATTGGGTGTAAAACTGGGTGTTTGTTTTGCAATTTGCTGATTTTCAGCATTTATCGCGGAGAGGGAGGGTAATGAACCTATCTCCTTATGTCGCTTTAATTCAACTCTTTATTAATATGTCAATGCCTTAGGGGGTACAATTTAGGTTTCAAAAAAGACGTTTATCTGTCGTCCTTTGGCTGTTCATTGTCTGCCTAAAACTTCGGTTCAAAGATACTGCTTCTTTTTGAATTACGCAAATGTCTGAATATAAATGTTTCAGCTTAGGTGTAAGGTGCAAGCTATATATAGATATATACTTGCACCTTACACCTAATTCAGGTTACTCAACTTTGCAATTAGGTTGCACTACCCGATTCGTAAATTTGCAAAAAATGAAGAAATAATAAACACTATCAGTAAATTGCAAACCTTAAATATTGAGAATATTCAGAGCTTGCCAAACGATAAGCAGTGTATTGTCATTAACTTTGCAGAAACGATGGATATATGATGAAAAGCAATACTATTCACATTAAGAATATGGTTTGTAACCGTTGCATTATGGTTGTTACAGAAGCACTGAAAAGAATGGGGTTTACTCCACTTAGTGTTGAACTGGGGACAGCTATTTTGCAAGAACCGATAAATGCAGAGGAACGTGCAACCATAAAGCCTGTTCTTGAAGCATACGGATTTGAATTGATAGATGATAAACGGATGCGGATTATCGAACAAATAAAAGTTTCAGTGATTGAATTAGTGCATTATAACGATAATTCGTCCAAGACAAACCTGTCTGATTATCTTACGGATAAGTGCCATCACGATTACAGTTTCCTTAGCAAGTTGTTTTCCGAAGTGAATGGCATAAGTATAGAAAAATACTACATTATTCAGAAAATAGAACGTATAAAGGAGCTGTTGGTGTATGATGAATTATCCATTAGCGAAATTGCCGATAAGCTTAATTACTCAAGTGCAGCGCATTTAAGTACGCAGTTCCGCAATATGACTGACATTTCTCCAAGCCAGTTCAAGCATTTAAAAGGACACAAGTTGAAACCTTTGGATGAAGTCTGAAAGATATAAGTCATATCCATAATTATGTAAGAGCCGGAAGATAAAAGCATCCTACCTTTGCAGCATAAAAATCACCAATATGGAAAAAGGTAAGAACATCAAAAATACATATCCGGTTTTGGGTATGAGTTGCGCTTCATGTGCGGCTCGTGTGGATAAAACATTAAATGGTTTGCCGGGAGTATATCAGGCAACAGTGAATTATGCGACTGCGGTAGCACAGGTAGAATATAATCCGGAAGTATGTTCCGATGCAACACTACAATCTGCCGTACAAGATGCAGGATATGATTTACTGGTTGATACCGGTGAAGACGCAGCCGATAAAGCGGAAGAAATTCGCTTGACAAGATACCGGAAGATAAAAAGGCGTACAGTGGCAGCCCTGCTGTTATCTCTCCCAATTATGGTTATCAGTATGTTTTTTGAAGATATATCCTCTTTAAAATATGTACTTTGGATTCTCGCCACGCCTGTGGTTTTCGGTTTGGGACGTGAATTTTATATCAATGCGTGGCGGCAATTAAAGCATGGCACTTTCAATATGGACACCCTTGTAGCTGTTAGTACCGGAATAGCCTATACATTCAGTGTTTTTAATCTGCTGTTTCCTGATTTTTGGTTGTCAAGAGGAATTGAACCACATATTTATTTTGAAGCGGCAAGTGTTATCATTGCATTCATCCTGTTAGGACGGTTACTCGAAGAGCGTGCTAAACAAAATACTTCATCTGCCATAAAGAAGTTAATCGGGCTGCAACCTAAGACGGTAACTATTATCGTAGATTCTGATGAACGTACCGTTCCGATAACAGCCGTACAAAAAGGTGATACAATTCTTGTTAAACCCGGAGAACGCATTGCAGTAGATGGCGTGGTTGTTACAGGAGAATCATACGTGGATGAAAGTATGTTGAATGGCGAGCCTGTTCCCATGCACAAGCAATCCGGCGAAAAGGTATTTGCCGGAACCATCAATCAAAAGGGGACATTCCGGTTTATTGCCGATAAAATAGGTTCTGACACGATGCTGGCACAAATCATCCGCATGGTGCAGGATGCGCAAGGCAGCAAAGCTCCCGTTCAAAAGTTAGTGGATAGAATAGCCCGATTCTTTGTCCCGGCTATTATTAGTATTTCAATTATAGCTTTTGTTGCATGGATATTTTTAGCACCAACGAACGGCTTCACCAATGGATTATTGGCAATGGTCACTGTATTGATAATTGCCTGCCCTTGTGCATTAGGCTTGGCTACTCCCACTGCCATTATGGTAGGCATTGGAAAAGGTGCTGAAAAAGGGATTTTAATTAAAGATGCCCAAAGCTTGGAGATTGCCCAAAAGATAGATACGATAATTCTTGATAAAACAGGGACTATCACAGCAGGGCATCCGATAGTCATCGAAAGCCTATGGGAAAATGGCTTTGAACATAGCCGAAAAATACTGTACAGTTTAGAGAAGCTATCGGAACATCCTCTTTCGGATGCCGTAGTCAATACTTTGCAGAATGAAAAAGAGATTTCCATTGATAAGTTTGAAAACGTTCCGGGAAAAGGTGTAAAAGGTATAGTAGGCAGTCAGACTTATTACGCAGGCAACCTGTCATTATTGAATGATAACCATATTACGATAGCCAGTCATTTGCAGGAATTGGCAAACAAATGGACACAGGAAGCTAATACATTGGTATGGTTTGCTGATTCCACACAAGCTATTGCAGCTATAGCCCTTACCGATGAAATTAAACAAACTTCGGCGCAAGCCATATCACAACTACAGAAAATGGGTGTTGAAGTGTATATGCTGACAGGAGATAATGCAATTTCAGCACAAGCCATATCTCGGAAGGTAGGAATAAACCATTATAAAGCCGGAGTGTTGCCGAACGAGAAAGCTCAATTCATAAAAGAATTGCAAGCCAATGGAAAAAAAGTAGGCATGGTGGGTGACGGAATTAATGATAGTGCGGCTTTAGCACAAGCGGATTTAAGCATAGCAATGGGGCAAGGCAGTGATATTGCTGTAGATACGGCAATGGCGACCATACTCTCATCCGATTTATTGAAAATACCGGAAACCATCCGGCTATCGCAATTGACGATAAAAACAATTTATCAGAATTTGTTTTGGGCGTTTATTTATAACTTGATTGGTATTCCCATTGCGGCAGGTATATTTTATTCAGTAAACGGATTCCTTTTAAATCCGATGTGGGCAAGTGCGGCTATGGCATTCAGTTCTGTATCTGTGGTGTTAAACAGCTTGCGTTTAAAAAGAAAAAGAATAACTTAATAATCAATTAAAATGGAAACAATGACTTTTAAAACAAATGCCAAATGTATGGGCTGTCTTGCTAAAATAGAAGAAATATTGCAAGATAAAATGAACAGAGAAGAATGGAATTTGGATTTGTCCGATTCCAATCGTCCCCTGACTGTAACGTCCGATAAGTTGGCAGCAGGTGAAATAGTAGAACTGATAAGCAAAGCTGGTTTCAAAATAGAACAAATGAAATGAGAGTAATAGCATTAGTTGAAAATACAAGCATATCCAAAGACTATAAAAGTAAACACGGACTATGCTTGTATATTGAAACAAAAAAGCATAAACTACTATTTGATTTAGGCTCAAATAGTTTGTTTTTGGGAAATGCAGTCAAATTAAATGTGGATATTACGGACATTGATTCTGTGATTATTTCTCACGGGCACAATGACCACGGGGGAGCTTTGAAGTATTTTTTAGAAAATAATGCCAAAGCGAACATATACATTAGTCGATACGCTTTTGAGGAGTATTATGCTAATTTCTTAGGTATGAAATGGTACGTTGGTCTCGATAGAAAATTAAAAGATAATCCAAGAATTATTCTTATCGAGGATGAGTATGTAATAGATGAGGAATTGCAAATATTTTCCAATATAGAGGAACATCTTTATTTACCTACAGCAAACAACAGTCTATTCGTCAAACAAAATGGGATGTATGAGCATGATACATTTAAGCATGAACAATATTTGATTATAACCGAAAGCAATTATAAAACTTTATTCAGCGGTTGTGCTCACAATGGAATAGTCAATATTCTAAATAGAGCCGAAGATATTGCAAAACAGGAAATGAAATATTGCATATCAGGTTTTCATCTTTATGAACCATTGAAGAAAAGAACCGAAAACATAAACCTAATTAAAGATATTGCAAATACGTTTTTATGCCGAAATACAACATTTTATACTTGCCATTGTACTGGTGAAGAAGCCTATGGAATATTGAAAGGTATTGCTGACGAAAAAATAAATTATATCAGTACAGGACAAATAATACAGTTATAAGACATAGCGATTTATTTTTTAACTCAATTAATATTATACATCATGGATTTTTTAGAATTAACAAAAAAGCGTTATTCCGTAAGAAGCTATACTTCCCAAGAAGTAGAGAAAGAAAAGTTGGATTATATTCTTGAATGCGCCCGGTATGCACCGTCTGCCGTAAACAAACAGCCGTGGCAATTTATAGTGATACAAAGTGAATTGCAGAAAAAAAAGCTGCAAAAGGTTTACCCTGCCAAATGGTTTGTGGAAGCCCCCTTATATATCATTGTATGTGCTAATGATTCGGTTGCATGGACACGTCAGTATGATAATAAAAATCATGCAGATATTGACGCTGCTATCACTACGGAACATATCTGTTTGGCAGCAGCGGCACAAGGGTTAGGAACTTGTTGGGTTTGCAATTTCGATATAGATGAATGCAAACATAGCTTGGGATTATCTGCTAATATTCACCCGGTTACAATAATTCCTATAGGTTATCCAGCGGATTCAAAGCACAATCCAACAGCCCGCAAGAGCATTGATGAGATAGTAACTATATTATAACGTCATCATGCCATAGAAAGAGAGAAACAGGGAAATTACCCCCGTTTCTCTCTGCTTTTATAATGACCTTATACCGTTTCTATACTGCTTTAATTCTATTTCACTGCTTTGTCGGATTGCAGCATCCAGTTCATTCAATATTCGGACTTTATCATCGGGAATCATACCTACAAAAGGTATTGTATTTGAAACTGTATTTCCCAATAAAGTTGTCCTTATGCTAAGGGCAGAAATAAAGGTTCTCAACTCCAACAGACGTTCCCGCTCCGATACCTCAATAAATTTACCCTCTTGTATTTCCTGATAAAGTTCCGATTCGGGAAATACGGTCAAAGAAACAAAGTTTATAGTAAAAGGATGTAGCTGATTAAATATTTCAGCCGTATGAATTGCATTCTGCTGTCCTTTCCCCTTTCCCGCAAGCCCTGTCAGATAAACCAAATTATAACGAATATTGGCTTCTTCCAGCTTTCTGCACTGCTCCAATATATCTGCTGCCGTATTACCCTTATTCATTCTTGACAAGGTTTCATCATCTCCCGATTCCGTGCCAATACTAATACTGTCAAACTTTAAATGACGCAAGTTCTTCAGTTCTTCTACACTCTTGGATTTAATGTCTGCGATGCGGGAAAATGTTCCTATTGTTTCGCAATAAGGGAGATACTTCCGAATCAATAACCCCAAATCCAACAATCTATTATAGCTCAAAGCAAAAGGATTGGCACCAGTCAGAAAGACACGTCTTGCCTTAGGCTGGTATTCCTGAATTATTTTCAAGTCTGATTCAACTTCCGAAACAGGGGATAATCTAAACTTAGTTCCATGATACAGGCTACAAAATTTGCATTTATGATATGTACATCCTGCTGTTACCTGTAACAGTTGCGAACTTGCTTCATAGGGTGGTCGCCAAATTTGACCGTCAAAGTGCATTTTCTCTATTTCCATACTCTTAATTTTTATAAGTTTCAGTCCTTGCTAAATATTTAGAAAGACCGAAAACTTTGTATATTCAATATATTTAGTTACTTTTGTGCGAACAAAGTTACTAAGATACTTAGTATAAAAAAAGAACTTACCATTAAGTAAGATAGTAACGAAGAGGTAACTATTATTGATTGATAATGAATTAAATAAGAAAAAAAGATGGATGATACTCATTATAGAGAAGCTATTTGTCCTGCCTGTGGAATAATTGACCGTTTCGGTGATAAATGGTCGTTACGCATATTGTTTCTTCTGCATCAGAAGGGAACCTTGCGCTTCAATGAGCTATTAAGAAACACTCCGAATGTGTCACAAAAGATGCTGGCTACAGCATTAAAGAAATTAGAAGCCGATAAGTTAGTGAATCGTAAACTGTACCCGGAAATACCACCAAAAGTGGAATACAGTCTTACATCGCTTGGAAAAAGTTTAATGTCGCCCTTAGATGGTATTATTCAATGGGCTTTGGAACATTCCGATGAAATTTTAGAACACCGTCAAAAAACGGAAAAACAGAAGAAAGTATAGAACTTCAATGTTCTATACTCTCCCTTTTTATCATCTTGCATTCACATATTTATATGAGGATAACAAAATATTGTTATCTATAATTTTAGAACTCTCCAAATGCCAATTTGAGCCAAAAGTTTCACCTATGAAACTGATACCTTTACCAAGCATAACAGGAATAGTGTAAAGGGTCAGACTATCCAGCAGTCCCGCTTGAATAAGTGTAGTCAAAAGTTTACCACCTCCGACTAACAGCATATCATTATCACTTTTCATTTCATGTACTTTCCAAAGTGGAGCATCTATAAGAAATTCCACTCCACAATCCGGCGTAACATTTGCATCGTGGTGGGAAACTACAAAAGTACGTTTACTTTTATATAACCATCCACCCCAATGCTCAAATAAATAGGTATAAGTATTAGCTCCCATCAGCAAGCAAGTAGCTGCTTCGTATTCTTTTCCAATAAGCGATTTTACATTTGAAGTAATCCAGTCCAGTTCATTGTCCGATGTTGCGATAAAACCATCGAGAGACACAGCGATATGCGCTTTAATTTGTTTCATATTGTTAGGCATTAAACAGTTTATATTTTTACGGGTGACCCGTTTATAATCTTTATTCAAACTGTCCGCTAGTATCTCAAAAAAGAAGCGTGAACTCACACTGCTCCACTACGAGGTACTGGCATACCTAAATGACGAAACAGGCAAGCCCACGCTATGTTAAAACATAGCATAGACATTGCGCTGAAAATCTCGTCATTTTGAAAAGTGCCAGTTTTCGTAGTGAGATATTCGGCGAACGAATATGATATATATAAAGGCAACATCACAGGTTACTGTTCAATCGCCATTATCTTCTATGTAACTTTTGCAAAGTTAGCCAAATCCCTGAAAACTCCTATATACAAAACAAGAAATCCTGCCTTATCTTACGACAAAACAGGATTGAAAGCCATTAGAAAAGAAAAAATTAATCGGTTTTCTCCCGGATTAACTTGTGTACGTCCGTTGCACGGTAATAACATCTGCCATCCAACATAAGGAAAGGGAGTATTCCCTTTTTCCGATAACGGGTCAGTGTTCGGGGAGCTACTTTTAGCAGCAGGCACAAGTCCTGATTATCCAGCAGTTCTTCACCATCCAAACAGTTACGACCTTTTATAACTTTGTCTATCTTCTTGTCCTGCATATCGAACCTGTCCATGATACGTTCCATCCATGCGATAAAATCATCTTTATCTATATACATAAGGCTGTCTGATTAAATTAAACCAATCATAAAATAACTTTGGTTGGACGGGTCTTTGATGATAATGTCCCGTTCCCGCATAAAGCGGATATAGCTTTTGGCGGTGCGTTCTTTCACGTCCAAAATCTGTTGTATCTGCTCGCACAGGTCTATATAGGTTATATGTTCCTGCCTGCCGAACACGTCACGGGCAACCCCGACCAGTTCCTTTTCCTTTCGTTTTTCTTTTTCCTCTCGTGGTTTTTCTCCTTTGTAAAGGTGCATCCCGGCTGCTTTATCCCATGCGAACAGCATCAAAGGAACATCCAACGGGCTACCATCCCTTACTTTCAGGGCTTTTACAACCGACTGCGTAGGTTCATCGTCTTTTTCGATGGAAAGAATTGTAGCCGCCTTACGCTGTAATTCGCTCCCCAAGTGTCCCCGTAGTTTTAATCCGTTCGGTACGAAATGCAGCACGCAGAGAATACAGGTATTATAAATTCCTGCCAGTCGGTACAGTTCATCTATCACTGCCACACTTTCCACTTCATCATTGGCACTCTTTACAAGGTCGGCGATGCCGTCAATAACTACCAACTGGATGCCGCCATACTGGTAATAGAATTTATCCATACTTTGTACGATAGCATGCAGACGTTCTTTACGGGACATACCCGTCAGGCAGAATGCTTTCAGTTCTTCCGGTTTATTCGGTTGTTTAGCACGTGCCAACAGGTTACTTACATTTTTGAACAGTTGTACTTCGGACTGTTCCGTATCATAGAGTAATACCGCTTTGTGTTTACTGTTGGCGGCTATCTGTATGCCGAGCGTATCTATTTCCTTATCCGGTTGGCAGATACAGCCCGCTAACATGGCAGCTATATAATTACTCTTTCCTGTTCCCTCGCCACCTGTAATACCGAACAGGTTTCCTTGTGTCCCCAATGGGACGTCTCCGGCAGAAATTATCACCTGTGCTTTTGCCGGGGGATTATTGAAGTCTATTTCGCACGATTTGAGCATAATCAATGTATCACTATATAGGTTATCTAAAAATTCGATAAACAATTTCAGGAAATCTTCACGGGTATTTCCTGCCTTAAAATAATCGGAAATATCTTTTTCCTCTTTTGTTCCAGGAAGCGGTAGAAGTAACCGTCTTATTCCAAATTCTTCCAACTGCTTTTCCTGTTTGCGTGCGCTTTCCTTTCCCGTCTTGTCAGTATCATATAATAAGATTATATGCTTAAAACGGAACGTCAATTTATAAATCAGCGTCGGCGGGATAGTCACCGTTTCACTGTTGAAGCAGATAGCATGAAAACCATGTGCCGCCAATGACATGACATCCTTTTCGCCACCCGTGATAAACAGTGTATCACCCTTTGCGGGTAGTTGTTCCAATCCGAAACAATAGTTTTCCCCGAAGTTACCACCATAGAGGAAACGGGTTTTCGAGAATGGACGGTACAGTTTTATGTACCGTTTGTTCTTATACCCATACATTGGTTCTGTTACGGATGAAGCATAAGTGAACGGTGTCCCATCCGCCGTTACGCTCTGAAAGTCCCGCAAGGAACACACCTTATAAAGTTCCAATACTTCCGGTGTGATACCATACTGCTGCCAGTACATCAATTCGGCAAGCGGAAATTTCTGTTCCCTGAACTGGTAGGGTTTGCTTTCCTTTTCAGGTGTTTGCTCCGGCATATCATTTACTATATGGGAAAAAGTACGGGTAACTGGTATCGGATTACCTGTTGCCAGCCCCAATCCCAAATCCCGGTCTATGGTTTCCAGTATTTCCACAAAATCCATTGAGTTGTTGCAGTCCAGCCCTTTAAGTTGCCCCACGAAAAAGAAACAATCACCGCTATAACTGTCGTTGCCGAAATCTTTCATCTTATAGATACCACTTCGGCGGTCGAAATAGATGTTACAGGACGCTTTGTTATCCTCATAAAGCGGGTTTAAGAAATTGCGTCCTATCCGCCAATTACCGGATATGTAATGCTTGAATACGGATAACCCATTATTTGTCCTTTCTAATATTTCTTCTTTCCTTAACATATAGCTGGTGGTTGGTTATCAGGTCGTTAATACTGTCCTTATCTCGTTTAATCAGGCGTTCTTCCAATAATCGTTTTATTTCTCCAATCTTGTAGAAATAATGTCCCTTAATATTGGAATAAGTGACTGTCCCGGCTGCCCGCAAGCGTTGTAATGTCCGGTCACTGATTTTTAGAAATGTGCAGACCTCGTAACTATCCACCCAAATTTCATCCTCATTGGTACTTTCCGCTTCTGTGTGATTAAATATATAATCGGCAATAGCGGTAATCTTGTTGTCTAATTCCTTATAGGCTTTTGACTCAAATGTTATTATCTCCATTTCGCTAACTAATTGATTTGCTGCAAAGATGGCGGGTCTCAAAAGATAAAAATTACAAGATACAACCAAGTTGGTAAATATTTATTTTTCTCTTTTTCAGTAGCAAAAGCAGGATGTTATTACCCGAAAATCCTGCATTTCATATCTAAATCGTATAAAAACAAAAACTACCAAGTTGGTAGTTACTTGGTAGTTTTTATGTGGACTAAATATCTTTATTACAGTTCGTCCGATTCCATTCGCTTTAACAGTTGTTCGATTACTGATGTAAAAAAAGCAGTTCGATTTTTCTTTCTGCTTTTGAGAGTTAGATATGTTCGATAATAATCTCCTAAATCTATATCAAAAGCTGCTTCAATGAAAGCCATGATTTCTTTTATTGTCACATTTCCATTATTGAGTGTTGCAATAGCAACAAGTCCATATCCAAACTCTACTGCATCTGATTTAGAGCCAGTCCATTTCAGATTAAAGTCAGAAAGTGCCGCTCGTATTTTAGATATTTGCATTTTCCTATCTAACAATTGTAATTGTCTATTAAGATATATTCGTAGCATTTCATTCGACAAAATTTTAGCTACTTTGTAATCATATCCAGTAGAAAAGGCTGGGTCTTTATCTAAAAATGCGCTATCAACACACAATCTGAAATTCGCTTTATATCGAACAAAGTAATAAGAATCTAAGTGGGTTGCTTTCGAACGATAATATTGGTAGAAATCAAGATTTTGGTCAAAGAAATATTTCAAATTATCCAATTGGCAATGAAGATACTCTCGTTGTACATCATCACTGCCAATCGGACGTTTCATCTCAATTCTTGTTATTTTGTAAAAGTATAAATACCGACTAAGAATGTCTGGCTTTATATCTTTAAAGAAATGAATTTCTTCTTCTTCGTTCTGAAATTCATATTTTACAGTCATGCTCCGCAAGTTATCGAATAAAGGCCGTATGACATCTATCATATGCAAAGCATCCTCCACGCAGACATTTTCATCAATGCCAAGCAACTCCATTTCTTCATTTATTCGATGCAATATTTCATTGATATAATCTTGCATGATTGAATTTCGTTATAATCAGAAATTTGCATTTCGGGGTGTACGTGGAAACGGAATAACATCCCGAATGTTTGTCATGCCTGTAATGAACAGCATCAACCGTTCAAAACCCAATCCAAAGCCTGAATGGGGAACAGTGCCAAATTTGCGTGATTCAAGATACCACCACAGTTTTTCGGTATTCATATTCAATTCTTTCATTCGCTGCAATAATTTTGTATAGTCGGCTTCCCGTTCAGAACCTCCTATGATTTCCCCAATTTTCGGAAATAATACATCCATTGCACGAACTGTCTTCCCATCTTCATTTTGTTTCATATAGAATGCTTTTATCTCTTTAGGATAATCTGTAACAATCACAGGGCGGCGAAAATATTCTTCCACCAAATGACGTTCATGTTCAGCACATAAATCAATTCCCGGTTTTACAGGGTAGTCAAACTGACGCCCGGATTCTTGTAAAATCTCTATAGCTTTAGAATAAGGCAAACGCATAAATTCATTATTTACAACGAAATGTAATTTATCCATTAAACCATTATCTACGTTGTCATTTAAAAAAGCTAAATCACTTTCGCAATTTTCAAGTGCATAACGGATTAGATATTTCAAAAAGTCCTCTGCCAAATCCATATTGTCGTTAATATCATTAAAGGCAACTTCCGGTTCAATCATCCAAAATTCGGAAAGATGACGGAATGTATTTGAATTTTCTGCCCTAAAGGTCGGGCTAAAGGTGTAAATTGCCCCCAATGCTAACGCACCAAGCTCGCCCTCTAATTGTCCCGAAACTGTTAAATTGGCTGGGGAACCGAAAAAATCATCTTTTAATTCCGTTTTGACTTCAAAGAGTTCTCCTGCTCCCTCACTATCAGATGTTGTTATTATAGGAGTATTGAAATAGAAGAATCCTCTTTCATTGAAATAACGATGTATGGCAAAAGCCATATTATGGCGCATACGAAATATTGCGCCAAAAATATTTGTGCGTAAGCGTAAATGAGCTATTTCCCGTAAGTATTCTAAAGAATGTTCCTTTTTCTGTAAAGGGTATTCCTGTGGGTCTGCTATTCCATATACTTCAATATCCCCGGCTATTACTTCTACTTGTTGTTTACCTCCGGCAGACCGGATAAATTTGCCCTTTATACCGATTGCACTTCCTGTAGTAATAGTCTTTAGCATGTTCTTTTCAAACTTTACATGTTCAATCACAATTTGAAGATTGTGTACAGTAGAGCCATCATTTAAAGCAATAAAGCTTATATTTTTACTCTGCCGATGCGTACGAACCCAACCTCTCACATAGACATCAATTCCATAAATATCTGATTTTAATAAATCTACGATTCTTATTTTCATAACATTATTCTTTTATGCAATATCTCTAATACTTATAATAAGAGCATTATTAGACGTAAACTTGTCATTAAGAAATAAATCATAATTAAATTCAACACGAATACGGTCATCATATATTTTAAATTGATAAAGCAATGTCCTAACTTTTATATTAATATCTCCATCAGCAGTGATATAATCCGATTCCGTTAATTCCCCATTTAGGAAAGACATTTCAGTAAAAATCGACCCTGTACGATATAAATTAGCTTTTTCCGGGTTGATTATCAGTCGGTTTTCAACAACATGTCCTCCTGCACATAATTCTCGGTATAAAACAGAATGACTACTACCGGAACGTGAATAGTTTCCAATGGCATTAGTTACTATTTTATCCGTATAGTCGTCATACCGTTGAATATTTTGAACGATTATTCTAACATCCTTTTTCATAAATGAGGCAAGTTCTCACGGTATTGCCGCAAATAAGATTCATCTTGATTATGGATTTGTTGTTCCAAAAAATGAACCATCTTTTGCTTATCTGTTCTTAAGTTACCACGGACTTGGATTAAGTTAGAAGCTCCATCAGTAGCAAACCTTGCATTTACCGTCAAACTCTGAATCAGTGTTTTTAGCTCCTGCAATTTTTCAATCTCTGTTTCCTCTTTCCAATTTCCTGCTTGAATTTCTTGAAATAGCTGAGAGGTTGGATAGATGGTTAGCATGGAAGCATCTATGATTTGTGGGTGAAGTTGGTTGAAGATTTCCGCAGTTGCCTTTGCGCCAATTTCCCCTCTCCCTGAACCGGAAATGCCAGTCAAGTAAAAGAAATTGTAGCTCATATCCACCTCTTCTAACTTTTTGCATTGTTCGATAATATCTTTAGACAAATATCCCTTTTTCATAAAAACAAGTGCTTCATCATCTCCCGTTTCAATTCCAAACGTAATTCCATCATAACCGAGGTCTTTCAACTCTTGCAAGTCTTTGACGGATTTCTGGCTAACATCAGTTATTCTTGCAAAACAACCGATGCTCTGACAGTTTGGAAAATATTCATGTACCATCTTCGCCAATGTTTTGAGCTTATCCACACTAAGAACAAAAGGATTAGCTCCTGTAAAGAATACTCTGTCTGCATCTTTATAGTAGTGATTAGCTTCTTTCAAATCTGATTTAACTTCTTCGAGCGGTGACATTCGAAACTTGAAAGGCAAGTCTTCATAAAGAGTACAGAACTTGCATGAATGATGAGTACATCCTGCTGTAACTTGAATTAAAAGGGAGTATGCCTCATAAGGCGGTCTCCAAATAGTTCCTGTGTAATGCATAATTATTTTTCCTTTTATTTATGTAAACAATGACCAAAAACAGTAGAATATCAACTGTTATTTAGTTTCTTTTTCGACGGCAAAGTTATGAATATACTTAGTATAAAAAAAGAAGTTACTTAAACGTTAGGCAGTTACAAAGGGGTTACTATTTTTGCGTATCAGATAGTTACGTGCGAAAAAAAAATAAAAAAAGATGAGAATGGTATATTTATAGGGTGATGTAGAGGAGATTTATAAAAAGCACCCGGTGTCCCTCCGGGTGCTTCAACCACAAAAATTTCAATTATAAATCCATCTATAATGAAACTTTCTGTGGCAAATATAACGATTTTCATCCTATTTCTTCGGTTTGCCTTTCTTTTCAGGGAACACGAAAGTAACATTAAACTGCCCGTCAAAGGCAAGTGAAGCGTCAAATACTTTGCCGTTCTTGCTTTTAAAGCCTTTGATTAGCCCGGTTTTCCCGGTAGTCACCAGTTCGGTAATCTGTTTGTCCGTCAGTTGCTTGTCGCTCTTGTTACGGAAGATGGTAACGGAACAATCCACATTGGAACATTTGGCGACTTTCGGATAGAAAAGGATGCGTCCGGTCTTGCATTTAGGGCAAATGCAACCACTACCCGAAGCGAAAGAAAGCTGAACGTCCAAAAGTTCAGCCGTGATTTGCCGTGCATACACTTCGATACCTTTGCGGAACGTGTCGGGGTTCATTTCCCCGCTTTCTATTTTGGCAAGTGTATTTTCCCACATTCCTGTCATTTCAACGTCTGCTATCTTCTTGTCCCGGATGATGTTGTAAACGGCAAGACCTTTCTCGGTCGGGACAAGGTTCTTTTTCTCCCGGACGATATACTGGCGGGAAAACAGCGTTGGGCTTGGTATGTTTCTCCAACAATTCAATGCCGGAAAGCGGTAAACTATCTCCGTCCTGCATGGCTGGCAAAGTGGCGTTATCTTCCCCGTCCTCTTTCTCGCCGAATACGGCACGCCATCCGGCAGACTTGATTACAGACCCTTTGACCGTGAAAAGTGACCCTGCGCATTCCAGCGTTACACTGGTAACGTCTTTGACGCATTTTTCAGAAAAGGCTTCCAACATCCGTCCGGCTATCAGTTCATAGATTGCCTGTTCGTCAGCTTCCATCTTGTCGGGCAGGTTTTCAGTCACTATCAGGGCGTGATGGTCGGTTACCTTGCCATCGTTCACGGAACGGGAATTTAAGGCTTTTCCTTTTATTCCGGCTGCATACCCGGCAAAGCGGGAGTACTGTTCCAAATTAACAAGACGTTCCGGGATTTCCTCGAACACGTCCTGCGATATATAACGGCTTCCGGTTCGGGGGTAGCTGATTAGTTTCGCTTCGTATAACTTTTGTGCGATGGATAGGGTTTTGTCTGCGGAAAAATTCAGTTTGGTATTCGCTTCTTTTTGGAGCGTGGTTAAATCATAGAGCAACGGCGGTTCTTGGTTCACTTCCTTACGCTCTACGGTTTTCACCTGTACCGTTTCCGCTTCCTTTATCCTTTGCAGTGTGTCGATGGCGGGCTGCTGCGTATCATATTTATCTGCGGATAGTGCAGCAAAGGAAACATTGTCCTTAGTTGTCTGTAATTTCAGTTGCCAATACTTTTGCGAGACAAAGTTCTTGTTCTCCAAAAAGCGGGTACATATCATCGCCAACGTGGGCGACTGTACCCGTCCCAAAGAAAAAATGCCTTGTCCGGCTGCTACGCTTAAAGCCTGTGTACCATTTATTCCAATTAAATAATCCGCTTCGCTGCGTGCCTGTGCCGAAAGGAAAAGGTTATCATACAGGCTACCGTCTTTCAGGTTTTGCAGTCCCTCTCGGATTGACTTGTCGGTAAGGCTGCTTATCCATAAACGGACAAAGGGCTTGTTGCATCCGATATACTGGTAGATGTACCTGAATATAAGTTCTCCCTCTCTCCCTGCATCGGTGGCGACAATTATCTTATCCGACTGGTCGAATACGCCTTTTATTACCTTTAGTTGTTTCAATGCGCCGGGGTCTGCCTTGTACCCTTTTTCCGCTTTCACTTGTCGGGGTGTAAGTTGAAAACTATCCGGGATAATAGGCAGACTTTCCCGGCGGAAACTCTGTATGCCGTAGGCTGCTATACTTTTAGCCACACTCGGTTTTTCTCCGATTATTGCAATCATTTTAATTTGGATTTTAATTATTCTACTTCTTTTTGTCTTAGGATTTTCCGGTCATAATAGATGTGATAGCCACCTACATAATATTGTCGGTTCTGCTCGTCTATGGCTTTCCAGTCTGTTTTGTAACAGGCGAAGATAAACAGGGCGAAACCGACAACCGGGATAAGGATTAATGCCGCTATCATCTTTTGCGTCCCCTGCTTTGTTTGGGTTTGTCCGCTTGCTCCTGCTTCTCCTTTTTATCCTGCTTGGTCTTTTGTTTTTCAGAGGGCTTGTCCTGACCCTTTTTCAAGGGTTCTTTCACTTTCTTGGTGGCTTCGTTGGTCTTGCCCTCCGAATTGACCGCTACCTGTGTGCGGTTCTTGCTTGCCGGGGTAATCTCTTTCACGGCGGAACGGTCAAAGCTGGGGTTGTCACTGTAAAAGCCTAACTTCTTCTTATCATGGTTCACCTGAATGTAAGCATCGTATTCGACCCCTCGCTTGTCTTTCAGCCCGGCAACAAAAATGGTTTTGTCATTAACTAAATCCTGCTGTTGCTGGCGGGATAGCTCTATTCCTGAAATGCTTTTGGGAATGGTTACACCGTCACTGGTGACAAGGCTGTTCTGCTGCGTCTGTTTCTGCCGTTGCTCCTGTGACTGTTTGGCATTGGGATAGATAAATTCCAGACTTTTCTTGTCGGCATTGACCTGAACGGTTGCGGAAAAGGGATTTTTACGGTTGGAAATCATATTTTCAAGGAATACCCCTTTTCCCTCCCGTAAGGCTTGCTGCTGTTCCTTGTTCAGTTTGACCCCCTTTATTTCATCGGGTATTTGGACGCTACTTGCACGCATGGAAACCAGTTCGTTTGTTACCTTATCCACACTGACGAAAGAGGGTATCATTTCTCCAGTGATATAGTTTTTCAGGTTTACTATGCGTCCCATATTGCCCGTTTCAAGAAGATTGGCTTTATCCTCTTTGGAAAATTCATGTCCGAAGAACGGGCGTTCAAGTTCCGGCTTTTGTCGGATGCCGTGTATCGCCAAAACTACATTCCCGTCTTTGTCGTGCCGGAAAGATAGGCGTGCATCCATCTTCATAATGGCGGAATTGTAGTTTCCCGAAATAGTGAACGCTCCGGGTGACTTGTACCCCCTTAACATGGGTTCTAAAGCCTTTGCCTTTTCAAGCTGTTCTTTGGATAGACCGAAATTCTTCAAGGCTTCCCAGTCCACTTTATCCGGGTCAATCACATACTTGCTTTTGTCGGGTTGCTGCGGTGCTTGTGCCGTTGGCTCTTGCTGCGTTTGGGTCGGCTGTTCGTTCTTCACTTCCTGTTTCAGTGTTTCAGGTTTTACCCGGTAACGTGCTATGTCCGCTTCATTTTCAGGTGTCGGATTATTGAAGTTATCCCTGATTACTGGTTCAATTTTTGGAAGTTCCAACTTCGGGATTTTGAAGAAGTTGAAGCGGGTCGGGTTCTTCAACTGGTTCATCATGTTGGAAAAGAAGTTGGAAAAGAAATCACCGTGACGGTCGAATTTCAGTAGTTCGTTGTTGTTCTCCGGTGGTACGGTTTGAAGTTCCCCATTTTCATCCACGCCTTTTACTGCGCTGATTGTCTTTTTCTCCTTATCCAGTACAAGAAGAATATCCATCATCTGCTCGTCAGTAGTGGATTGGTTGGCTGTGTTTACATCCATAACTTTTTGAATTTTAGTGAGTAAATAAAATTTCCGGAAGTAAAAGTACGGATGAAATAGAGTATATTTAAGGATTTGGGAACGGGTGGCTTCATTAGTCCTCGTTTGTCCTTATTTGTCCACAAAGCATAAAAAAAGAGTGTTGGTATTAGGCAACACTCTTAGTAATATATGAGACTTTTTTAAATAGAAATAGAGACAGGGATAGATATTTTATTTTTTATCTCTTGATAAACTGGGATGTTTATATTTTCTGCAACTTCCAATGTAACTACTAAAGAATATTGTATTGGTAGTTTAATCACATCCGCATCATTCTTACAGATCACTTTTATATTTAAAGAATCGTCATCCGCAAAAGGCATAGCTTGACTTCCAACAAAAACTTCATGTTGAATAGTTCCTTTTCTTACAGCATGCCAGTCTGCATTATCTCTGGAAACACCTATTATCTCATTAGTCGCTTCAAAATATAAACTTGCCACTCTATATTTTTGAGTGGTTGATTTTATTGGAGAAAACCAAGCGAGAGTAATTGTTAATCTTCTATTTTCCATCTTTGATGATAGTGATTGAGGTAAAGGCAATTTGAATAAATGAACTTCATCTGGCATCAATTCACCGAAACCTATTACAGTTGCTCGCTGCTCCGTGCATTGTTTTACTTTATTAATATCAGGTAATCCATATCCAATCCATTTTGTAATGATCTTCTTAATTTCTGTATTTGAATATATATCATTAAGCATATTTCTTAAATTTTCTCCTATATTATCCCATGAACATCCATGAATTAACATTGATTTTATCATGATAGGAATATATCGAGAATATTGGTGAGACTGTAATAAACCGTCATTTATATTATATAAAACGTCAATAATACTTGCGGCATTACGACTCATTAATGCAGTAGCATTGCTGGTTCCTCTTGTAAAGTTAACCTTATCTCGTTCTGGACTTGGTGCTGCTACTTTTTGTCCCGGAGGTGTATTTAAGAAACTAAATTCTATAGGAGTAGGATTATTGTCTAACATTGGTTCTTTTATAAAAATTCTTCCACCATAAAAAACTGCATCAGGCTTAATGGAGTTTCTATAACCATTACCAAATCCTGAAAAAAGACTTGGCAATAACTTTAATGTTGGATTTAATCGTCTATCATATGGTTGCAACGGTGAAACGTCAAAATGAGCAGAACCTATTGATAAATTGTTTATACTTTCAGATGGTGATAATAGTTTTCTATTGCGTATATCAGAAATTATTTTTTTATATATGCGCTTTTCTTTTTCATCAGAGGAGAGCACTTTGAAGTCTCTATATAATTCTTCTAATTCTAATGGTTCTATATGATTACCTGTACTTATAATAAAGAGAACTCCATATTTATAACTCAACCAATCAAGCAATTTTGCTAGAGGACTAATAGAGCCGTAGAATAGACACGCAGGATCACCTATCGAAAAGTTGATAACTTTAATCGATTTAAGAGCTTTAGCATCCGATTCTCCTTCAAATATTCTTTTTACAGCCCTATGTATTAAATCAACAATCAAAACATCATCTGGCACATTCTCAACTTTTTTATTGAAATAGTCTTTCAATTTCATAATTGGTCTAACATATAATGGAGTATTTAATGGTGATTCTAAATTGTTTAAATCTCCATGAATAATAAGAGAGCTCATTGCTGTTCCATGTAACCGATATTGGCTTTCATAGTCATCTTGAAAAGAATCAGGATCATCAATGATTAATCTATCATCTAGTAAAGTATGATTACTCATAGGCATACCATCAAGTAGAGCTATAACAGGCTCTGCCAAAGATGGTAAAGGTTGCTCTCTTTGTACTTGCTCAAAATTATTTGTATCACCATTTTCTTCTATTACAATTTGTCCAGAAGGGCGGAAAAACATAATATTATCACATCTAACAAGTTCTGTATCATGAGTTTCTATTATCGTTCTTATCTCATTTGCTGGTAATTGCACTAATAGAGAATGATATGATATTTCGGATATATGACAGGAACTGATAATTTGCCCATTTAGATTCGAAATTAGAAGACGGATATTAGCTTCTGTTCTTTCTCTTTTTAAAGGAGAAGAACTATACCATAATTGAATTTCTATGTTTATTTTGTCTGGGTTCTCATTTAATGATTCTATCCAATAGCCAATTGTATTTGACTCTAGCAGTCTATCTTGTACTCCCCATCTCCTTATATCTTTAAGTTGTTGGAAAACATATTTAAACTTAGTAAAGCCTCTTTCAAATTGTACTTTAGGATTATTCTTGTATCTATTCCATAATGAAATTAATTCAGATAAAGCCCTCTGGTTGGACATTATAAGAAATAATCTGCCTGATAAAAGATTTTGAGGATTATCGATTTGATAAAAATCTTGATCTGGTTGAATAGAATCAATTTCTATTTCACCTAACCATTCCATTCCGTCGACTTTTTTAACAGCACTGACGAAATTATCTATTGTTCCTATTGTTTCAAACACCAATACTTGCTCCGGATCAATTCCTTCTGCACTCTGTTGAATATTGGTATATTGTTCATTAAATACTCTTTGAAGTTCTGCCAATTTAGGAGATAGTCTCTGATCCTGCCTATTTATGTTTGGGTATGATATAGTTTTAGGCGGAAATTTACGCTTCTCTCTTTCTAAGCGTTCTGGACGTGGAAATATTAACAAAGGATGATCAGCCATAATATTCTTTTATTTAATAGTTTCGCTTTTAGAATTTCTCATATCCCATTGTTTAAGTTCTTCTGTAACAATGTTCTTTATATTAGAATTAGGAAGATTTAGTACGTGTTTCCTTAGAATAGACATCCCAAATTCTTCAATTTCTGCAAAATTACTTCCTAATAGTTTTTTGGCTATGGTTTCTTCAGCCAAGCCAAAACTAATTTTGTGTTTATTCTGAAAGTGAGCTAACCAAGTGCAAATATTAACACGGGTCGGCATTGGCAGATTCAACCTTATTTGAAATCTTCTCCAAACGGCTCTATCAAGTAATTCAGGATGATTTGTAGCTCCAATAATTGTAACATAACTTGGTAAATTATCTATTTGCAGTAAGAGAGAACTTACAACTCTTTTTATTTCACCTGTTTCATGAGTATCGCCACGCTCTTTCCCTAAAGTCTCGAATTCATCCAGAAATAACACACATTTTCGTGTACTTACATAATCTATCATTTTTTTTAATCGAAGAGCAGTCTCTCCTAAATATGCTCCGATTATATTTTCATATTTAACTACATACATGGGAACCATTAAAGATTCAGCTATTGCTTCAGCTAAAGATGTTTTACCATTACCAGGAGAACCAACTAATAAAATGCGATTCCTAGGTTCTAAACCATATGAACGCAATAGATCTACTCTATATTGCTCTTGTATAAATTGTTCACAAATAGATATAATATCTTTAGGTAAAACTAAATCCGTAATTTTTTTCTGCGGAGAAATTTCATTTAGTAAGCTCTCCGCATTAGCTTCAACTTGACCTTTCGGAATATTTCCTAAAACATTAGTCGTAAAATCATTTTGAGTTTTATTCAATTCTGATTCTAACTTATTCGCTAATATTGTATGCTGCTTATTTCTTTCTTCTACAATAACTGCTTCCGCTATTTTTCTTATCATAGGCTTATTGCCCGCTATTGCATATTTTATTAAATCCACTAGCAAATCTGCTCTTGCCATAATATTCTTTTATTTAGTCTTATTTAAAAGTTCTCTTATATCAACATCTAAGACGAGTGCAATTTGATAAAGTGTCTCAATAGATGGCTGATTTTCATTTGTACACCAACGTGATACCGTTGCTTCATTTTTGCTCAAAGTTTCAGCAAGCCATTTATTTGTTTTCTTTTTATCCACTAACACTGTTTTTATTCTATTTAGCTGAATGCCCATTAGTTTGAATTTTGATGTTATTTGCAAATATAATGATAAATAATGATATTATCAGTTAGAATGGCAATTTTTTTATTCTTTATTACCTTGAATTAAATGCTTCAAATTAGGGTCGTTCTTTATCCGTTCCATTTCATCCGTGACAATCTGCTGGACTTCCTGCTTGACCCGGTTGTAATTCGCCTGTATTTCTTCCTGCATCCGGTCGTTCCCGTCCTCGTCCCTGAAATCTATAATTTGGGGCAGTTTCTTGTAATTGGCTGTTTCCCGTTTCACTTGCTCGTTATCCACCACAATTTCGCAATGGAATATTTTCTGCTCTATCCGTTCATCGAAATTGTCACTGACTGCACCCACGAACATACCTTGCGTTAAGTTGGATATTTTACTGGGCGGTATCAGGCTATCCATCTGCGTACTGATAGAGGTTGATTTATCATTCCGGTTGATAGTCATGCTTTGCCGTTTTTGCAATACCTTTCCGAAACGGTCTGAAAGCGTTTTCGCTGTTTCGGAAACCACCTGACCGGAAAAAATGTTTCCTACTGTATTTTCAATTACTTTGCTTTCCTTGTCCCCATAATCCCGGCGTAACTGGCTGAAATCCTGAAAGCCCAAACAGACCGCTACCTTGTTGCTTCGTGCCGTTGCTATCAGGTTATCCAGTCCCCGAAAATAGATGGTTGGTAGTTCGTCAATGATTACGGAACTTTTCAGTTGGTGCTTCTTGTTTATCAGCTTCACGATACGGGAATTATACAGTCCCAAAGCACAGGAATAGATATTCTGACGGTCGGGATTATTGCCTACTACCAAAATCTTAGGTTCTTCCGGGTTGTTTATATCCAGTGAAAAATCATCACCTGTCATTACCCAATATAAGGCAGGTGAAATCATCCTTGAAAGCGGAATTTTAGCGGATGCAAGCTGTCCCTGTAACTGGTCTTGGGCGTTGGATTCCCATGCGTCCATGAACGGTGAAAGGTAGTTTTCCAGTTCGGGATAACTGGTTAAAATAGTGAACGTGTCGGCGTACTTCTTGTTCAGAAATTCAATGGCGTGCGGAAATGTACAATACTTGCCATCCTGATAGATTTTCAAAAACCATATTATAGAAGCGAGCAGGATAATCGGGCTTTCCACAAAGAAATCTCCCTGCTTGGTTATCCAACTGCGGTTCAAATTTAACATGATTGTATAACTGGCTTCGTATGCGTCCGATATGTCCGTCATAAATGCCGGGTTTATCGGGTTGCATCGGTGGCTCTTACGTGGGTCGTCAAAGTTAATCATGTAGAATTTAGGTTTCACCTTATACCCGTCTAAGTGGTTGATTAGATGGTTGTATGCTATCTCCGAAAGGTCAGGGTATTTGTAGTCATAAATATAAACAGCAAAGCCTTTTTCGATTTGCTGTTTTATGTAATTATTGACTATCGCATACGATTTTCCCGAACCGGGTGTGCCTAAAACCATGCTTGCCCTGAACGGGTTTACAACGTTTATCCAGCCATCGTTCCACTTCTTTTTATAGTAGAAACGTGTCGGCAGGTTGATAGAATATTCGTTTTCTATCAATCGTGTTTCTTGCGCGAAACTTTCATTCTCGGTGTTAAACACATCGTCCATCAGGTTGTTTTTCAGCAAACGTGAAATCCATACTCCGGCAGCCAACAATGAGAGATACCCGGCGGTCATGGTAAAGATATACAATGCCGTGCTTGCCGCCAATGGTAACGGCAAAACCAATAACCACCAGTTCAGGAAGAACAGGATAAAACCGATTGTCAGGAATACATAAATCTTGTTCCATGTGATTTCAAACAGGAAAGCGCAAGGAATACCACTGAAAAAAGTTTGGTATATAGGATATTGGAAAACAGCCCGGCGGTGCGCTGGAAGTTCAACAGGATTTTATCGACTACCCCGATATTGATACCCCATTCCCGGAACGACTGGTAACAAAACCAATAAATGTTTATCACTACAAATAAAATACTGATTGCCCGCATAAAGTCCATGACCTTTGCCAGTCCTCTTAAATCATCTTCATTCTGCATAATTGAATTTTTTATAGTTATTAAATACGTCTTTGTTTCTTCTTCTTTTTCTTCTTGGGGGGCGGAACTTGGCTGTTGTCGGGTGGCGTATCGTTCCCACCGGATAACAGGCTGAACAGTCCCGCAATGGTTTTTCCTGTATTTTCAAGGTGTCCGGTAGGGTTAAATTCCGGCGTGTGTTCCTGCGTTTCCAGTTTGCTGTTTCCCGACAAAGTACGGGAGCCGGAAAACAGGTCGTTGAACACATTGGCGGAAAAGTCCTTTCCCAACCGTGAACCGTTCAGGACGGTACGGTTTTCGTGGTCGATGAATGTTACACCGTATATCCTGCCTGTATCGTTCTGCCGGAAAAGAACATCTATGCCTTTCGCTTTCAATTCCGTAATAAGCTGTTCCCGGCTACGGGCGGATTGCATCACTGCGCCGACTGTCCGGCGGGTACGCTCTTTCAGGTTCTTGTCCTGAATGTCCTTTGTGGATTTCTTGATGTATCGCTGGATAGCTTCGTAACCTACCGACTTACCCAAAGAGGAAGATTTGAACGGATTTCCCTGCTTTTCTCCTTTGTCATTGGTCGCCGAATAGACAATGCCGTTATAGGGTTTGCCGTTCACTTCCCCTTTCACTTCCTCTGCCTGTACATTATATATAGATAGCAGAGCTTTGTATTCGGTGAAACTCTGGAAACGGTAACTGCTGGCAAGGGCTTTCACCGTATTGGATAACTGGTGCTTTACGTCCCCTGCCCGGTAATCCACCTTTTTAAGTTCGGGGCGTTCGGCTGCCTGTTTCTTCTCTGCCGGATGCAGCCCGTACTTCTGTTCCAGTTCACGGGTGATTTGTTTGCTACGGATATGCTCGAACTTGTCATTTATCTTTTTGCCCGTATCATCCACCCGGATGGAAACGATATGGATGTGATGTCTTGCAATATCTTCATGCTTGTACACTATATATGGCTGGTTGCCGTACCCCAACTTATCCATATACTCTTTAGCGATGTCCGCAAGCTGGCTGTCTAAAAGCACATCGTCCGGGTGCGGGTTCAGGGAGATATGGATAATCGGCTTTCCCGTTTTCAAGTCGGCGGGCAGATGCATATCGAAACATTCTATACAACGCCGGATGCTGAAATTCCCGTCCTCGCTCTCGAACATCCGGTTGCTTAAAAGTACCTTTCCCTGCTCTTCATCCACCTTGTTTTGGTTGTAAGAAAGCGCACCGAACAGGGAACTGCCTACGCTTATCTTTGCAACCATCTTGTTTCAAACTCACGGGTCAGTTCAATAATTTGTCGGTTCAAGTCGGCAAGTTCTATCGTTGCCTTTTCCAGTTTATAGAGAAAAGCGAGAGCTTTCTTCTCTGAAAAATTGGTATTGAGAGCCTTTACCACCTGATTATAATTCACGGCGATTCCCCTGTACTGGGAATATAAAGCGGTCAGCCGGGTATAATATTCTACCGCCGCCTTGTCGATTTTAATCACTTTGAACGGTTCGCCGAAGATGCGGGCGGTGATAAAATGCGCTTTCGTGCGCATACCGGACTGGTCGAACAATGCCAAAAAGCGGGCGTGGTCTATCGCATTGAAGCTGATAGAGTACCGGAACACTGCCGGGTCTGCTTTGGGCTTTCGTCCTGTGCCACCCGGTCGGGGCGCATTTTCATTTTTCTGTTTCATGCTACATTTTTTTTGCTGCTCTGAACACACCTTGCTATGTTCCAGTGAACATAAAAATCCGCCTACGGACGGATTGGAGTTAGCAGATATTGGAACGCTCCCGGCGGCGGGGGCTTGGTTAGCCTGATCGACACCTTTCGGTTGCAAAGTAACGGGTATTAAAAATGCTGTGAAATAGCGGGTTATAGGACAAATGAGGACAAACGGGGACATTTGAGGACACATCTCGAAAGGGGTTGTTTTTCTACGTTTATTTGTCCCGGATTAAAAAAAGATAGCAATATGGATAGATGGAAATATGTAACGAAAAGCGGACGGAAAGAAAGCGGTTTTGAAAACTTGAAAATAAGATTTCAAGATTGCAATCTTTCAAGAAAGCAGGAAAGCAAACCGGATGGAATGATTGAAAGCAAACAATCATTCAATCGGGAAAGCAAACTGTCTGCAAAGAAAACAAGCTGTCTTTGTGGAATGAATGAAAACAAAGAAGCAAGAAAGAAAACAGGCTGTCTTTGCAGAATGATGGAAAGAAAAGAAGCAAGGAAGAAAGAAGTCATTCCCTCTTTCGGGCTTTCAACATGGAACGAAAGAAAACCATCCGTCAATCTGAATGGATGGAATGAAATAAAGATGTATCACAATAATTCAAAATGACAATGAAGAAAGAAACCTTGTATGTGGCTTTCTCTACCCAAAAGGGCGGGGTCGGCAAAACAACATTCACCGTCTTGGTGGCGAGTTACCTGTATTACCTCAAAGGGTATAACGTGGCGGTCGTGGATTGCGACTACCCGCAACATTCTATTTCCGCCATGCGCAAACGGGATGCCGAACAGGTAAACAGCGATGAGTATTACAAACAGATTGCCTTTCACCAGTTCAAGACACTGGGAAAGAAAGCGTACCCGGTGCTGTGCAGTTCACCGGACGAAGCGATAAAAACGGCGGATGAATATCTTGCGTCTGCCGGGATGGACTACGATGTGGTCTTTTTCGACCTGCCCGGAACGGTGAACAGTGAGGGCGTTATCAACTCCCTTTCAGGGGTGGATTATATTTTCACCCCCATAGCCGCCGACCGGGTGGTATTGGAAAGCAGCCTTTCCTTTGCGGTGGCTATCGACAAACTGCTGGTTAAGAATGAAGTGTGCCGCCTGAAAGGGCTGCACCTGTTTTGGAACATGGTAGATGGGCGGGAAAAAACAGACTTGTACCCCCTGTATGAACAGACCATCGGGGAACTGGAATTACCCCTTATGAAAGTATTTATCCCGGACACCAAAAGGTTTAAAAAGGAACTGGACGCACAACGTAAAACCGTGTTCCGTTCTACGCTGTTCCCGGCGGACAAACGGCTGGTAAAGGGCAGCAACATGGAAGAACTGATAACCGAAATCGCATACCTTATAAAACTGTAACGATATGGCAAAGCAAAGCGGCGGGAAACCGCAAATAGACGAGGATTTTATGAAAGAGATTATTTCACAAGGCTTGCCCGTGAAAAAACAGGAAACGCCATCGGTAACAGTGGAAACACCGGATAAGCCGGAAACAGTGAATAAGGAAGAAATCAAGGCAGAACCAAAGGAAGAAAAGGCGGTGAAAGAACCTGCCCGCCGGAAAAAGAACACTCCGGGCGATTACCGGGAAACCTATTTCATGCGGGTGGATTTGACCGACCGACAACCGTTATATGTCAGCCGTACCACCCACGAAAAGCTAATGAAGATAGTAACCGTTATTGGCGGACGCAAGGCAACCGTCAGCAGCTATGTAGAAAATATCCTGCTCCGGCATTTCGAGCAGTTTCAGGACGAGATAAACGAACTGTACGAAAGCAAATTTGAAAAGCCGTTCTGATATGTTGAAATGGTTTATTATCGGAACAATCCTGTATTACGCCATCCTCTTATGGCGATACCGGGATAGCTTGGGAACATGGTTCACGGGTGGGAAAAGAGAGCCGGAACAACCGGAAAGCAAACCGACCGTGAAAGCCGGAAACGGGGATTGTCTTGTAGGTGCAAGCCGTTACCGGATAGGACAAATGAGGACAAACGGGGACATATCAGGACACCTTTCAAAAGGGGTTGATAATGCTTCTATATTTGTCCCGCAAAGCGGTGAAACGGTGGCTGAAACACCCACTGCGCAAGCGATTGAAACCGAGTTTGAGATGGAGTTTGAAACGGAAGATACGGAAGAAACGGACGTTTCGCCGGATGAAATCGAAGCGGAAGAAATCGCCTGCTACATGGGTGACGGTGAACCGGAAATGGCACAAGGTATCACACTGGGTGAACTGGGGCAAATGGTTCAGGTCATTCGGATAAAACAAGCATCCGACACAGAGGAACGGCAAGCCGTTCAAACCATCTGCCGGACGGAAACAAACCTGTTTCATTCGCTGGTGGAGCAGATAAACGGGGGCAGGTCACGGGTGGCGGAACTTTTACAAAAGCATGAGATACCCGTGCCCGCCATCGTCCCGGCTGCTGGAAATAATGAAATGGCAGACTTTGACATGAACGATTTTCTTTAATGGTAAACTTTAAATAATAAGATGATGAAACAAAGAGATTACGGTTAAGACAAACCTTTCTAAACACTGGGGAACACTCCCCACAACCACAAAAATTCAATTATTAATCACTCCGCCGGGCGGACTATCCAACCGTCCGGCAATTTAAAAATCAATGTATTTATAATGAAAAAGAAAGTTCTCTTTTCGGCAGCCGTGCTTTTGGCTGCATCCTCCGCTTTTGCACAGGGTAACGGCATGGCGGGTATTACAGAAGCTACTAACATGGTAACGTCCTATTTCGACCCGGCAACAAAGTTAATATACGCCATCGGTGCGGTGGTTGGGCTTATCGGGGGCGTGAAAGTCTATGGCAAGTTTTCTTCGGGCGACCCCGATGTTTCAAAAGTTGCTGCTTCATGGTTCGGTGCGTGTATCTTCCTGATTGTGGCAGCCACTATCCTACGTTCATTCTTCCTCTAAAAAAACAGACTATGGCAGACTATCCGATTAACAGGGGGATAGGCAATACAGTTGAATTTAAAGGGTTGAAAAGTCAATATCTTTTCATTTTTGCGGGCGGACTGTTAGCCCTGTTCGTGCTTTTCATCATCATGTACATGATGGGTATCAACCAGTGGGTGTGCATCATCTTCGGCGTTACTTCGGCAACGCTGCTTGTATGGCTCACTTTCCGGTTAAACGAAAAGTACGGGACACACGGGTTAATGAAATTGTCCGCACGCAAAAGCCACCCTTTCCATATCATCAACCGAAAAGCCATATCCCGATTATTCACTAAAAATCAGAAACAAGCATCGAAATGAGAAATATATTAAAAGCTACCACGCTGGAAAACAAGTTTCCACTGTTCACGGTGGAAAACGGGGGCATCGTTTCCAAAGATGCCGATATAACGGTGGCGTTCCGGGTGGAACTGCCCGAACTGTTCACCGTTACGGCAGCCGAATACGAAGCGATACATTCTGCTTGGAACAAGGCGGTAAAGGTGCTGCCCGATTACAGCATCGTACACAAACAGGACTGGTTCATCAAAGAGAACTATGCGCCCGACATCCAAAAGGATGATTTAAGTTTCCTTTCCCGTTCCTTTGAACGGCATTTCAATGAACGACCGTTCTTAAACCACACCTGCTATTTGTTCCTGACGAAAACAACAAAGGAACGCAGCCGGATGCAGAGTAACTTCTCCACCCTTTGCCGGGGCTTCCTTGTCCCCAAAGAGATAAGGGACAGGGAAACGGTTACAAAGTTCCTCGAAACTGTGGGGCAGTTTGAAAGCATTATGAACGATAGCGGTTTCATTACCCTTACCCGCCTGACTTCGGACGAGATAACCGGAACAAGGGAAACGGCGGGTATCGTGGAAAAATACTTTTCACTCTCACAGACCGATACCACCACATTGAAAGACATTTCACTGGGTGCTGACGAAATGAAGATTGGCGACAATATCCTTTGCCTGCATACCCTTTCGGATGCGGAAGATATGCCGGGCAAGGTGGGAACAGATACCCGCTATGAAAAGTTATCCACTGACCGGAGCGATTGCAGATTGTCGTTCGCTTCTCCGGTTGGGGTGTTACTTTCCTGTAACCATATCTATAACCAGTACATCTTCATAGACGACCACACGGAGAACCTGAAACAGTTTGAAAAGATGGCTCGCAATATGCACTCGCTTTCCAAATACAGCCGTGCCAATCAGATTAACAAGTCTTGGATTGAGGAATATTTGAACGAAGCACATTCACAGGGGCTTATCTCCGTGCGATGCCATTGCAATATCATGGCGTGGAGTGACGACCGGGACGAACTAAAGCACATTAAAAATGATGTGGGGTCACAGCTCGCACTTATGGAGTGCAAGCCACGCCACAACACCACCGACACGCCGACCCTGTTTTGGGCGGGAATACCCGGCAATCAGGCGGACTTCCCGGCGGAAGAAAGTTTCTACACCTTTATAGAACAGGCTCTTTGCCTATTTACCGAAGAAACGAATTATAAAAGTTCGCTTTCTCCCTTTGGTATCAAGATGGTGGATAGAGTCACGGGAAAGCCGTTGCACATCGACATATCAGACCTGCCCATGAAAAAAGGTATCATTACCAATCGCAACAAGTTCATACTTGGGCCGAGTGGTAGCGGCAAGTCATTTTTTACCAACCACATGGTGCGCCAGTATTACGAACAAAATGCGCACGTCCTGCTGGTCGATACCGGAAACAGTTACTTGGGGCTGTGTGAAATGATAAATAGGAAAACGCACGGGGAAGATGGGATATATTTTACCTATACCACTGAAAACCCGATAGCGTTCAATCCTTTCTATGTTGAAGATGGGGTATTCGATATTGAAAAGAAAGAGAGTATCAAAACGCTTATACTGACCCTGTGGAAAAGGGATGATGAAGCACCCACACGGGCGGAAGAAGTGGCTTTGTCAAACGCTGTAAGTTCCTATATCGAACTGATTACTAAGGACAGTTCGGTTACACCCTGCTTCAATACGTTCTACGAGTATGTGAAAACCGATTACCGGGAACACCTGCAAGAAAAGAACGTCCGGGAAAAGGATTTCGATATAGACAATTTTCTGAATGTATTAGAACCTTACTACAAAGGGGGCGAATACGACTACCTGCTGAACTCCGACAAGGAGCTTGATTTGCTACATAAACGCTTCATTGTTTTTGAGTTGGATAATATCAAAGACCATAAAATCCTGTTCCCGATTACTACGATTATCATCATGGAAGTGTTCATTAACAAGATGCGTAAATTAAAGGGTATCAGGAAATTAATATTAATTGAGGAAGCGTGGAAAGCGATTGCATCGGCGAACATGGCAGACTATATTAAGTACCTCTATAAAACCGTTAGAAAGTATTTCGGTGAAGCGATTGTAGTCACACAGGAAGTGGAAGATATTATATCTTCCCCCATTGTAAAAGAGAGCATTATAAACAATTCGGATTGTAAAATCTTGCTCGACCAAAGAAAGTATCTGAACAAGTTCGACAGCATACAGAACCTTTTGGGGCTGACCGACAAGGAACGTTCACAGGTGCTTTCCATCAACCTTGCCAATCATCCGAACCGGAAATACAAGGAAGTTTGGATAGGTTTAGGCGGTACACAATCCGCCGTATATGCCACAGAAGTGAGTTTGGAAGAATATTACACGTTCACAACGGAAGAAACGGAAAAGATGGAACTTTTCGCCTTGTCCGAAAAGCTGGGCGGAAATCTCGAACTGGCTATCAAACGGCTTGCCGAAAGCAAGCGCAATCCTGAAAAATAATCAATTAACAATTCAAAAATCAATCAGTATGAAACATTTAAAATTCTTGTTTCCGGTGCTGTTATGCACCTTGTTACTGGGGCTTTCTTCCTGTAAGGAAACGAACGCTGACCGTCTTAGGGCGATGCGTGGCGACTGGGAGAGCGTGAAAAACCGTCCGGCGTTCTCTCTTTTTGAGGAAAACGGACATTACCGGGTAACGACCTATCGAAAGACCTACCGGGGGACTATCCAAACGGAAACCTATCAGATTTCAGAACAGGACGGAAACCTGTTCATCGAAACGGGGCTTTCCGTCCTGCTGACCTACGACAAGGAGAACGACCGGATTCTGCTTTCACCCGGCGGAGAATACAAACGAAGTAACCAATCCATAAAGAAATAAGCGTATGAGAATAAAGATTATAATGCTGCTTGTAATAGGCAGTTTGTTTGCTGTTCGGGCAAACGCACAATGGGTGGTGAGTGACCCCGGCAACTTGGCGCAAGGGATTATTAATGCGTCAAAGAACATCGTGCAGACATCATCCACCGCACAGAATATGATAAAGAACTTTCAAGAAACCGTAAAGATTTACCAACAGGGTAAGGAATACTACGACAGGCTTAAATCCGTGCATAACCTTGTCAAAGATGCCCGGAAAGTGCAAAAGTCTATCCTGCTTATCGGGGAGATTTCCGACATCTATGTGAACAATTTTCAGAAGATGCTTTCGGATGAAAACTACACGCCGGATGAACTTTCAGCGATTGCCTACGGATATACCCAACTGTTGCAGGAAAGTTCCGATGTGCTGGAAGAGATGAAAAGCGTGGTGAACATCAACGGACTTTCCATGTCGGACAAGGAACGGATGGACGTTATCGACCGGACGTATAACGCCATCAGGAACTACCGGGATTTGGTGAGTTACTATACCCGCAAGAATATTTCCGTTTCCTACCTGCGGGCGAAAAAGAAAAAGGACACCGACCGGGTAATGGCTTTGTATGGTTCGGCGGATGAACGTTACTGGTAACTTCTAATAAATCAAAGATATGTTATTAGCAATCGAATTTGATAACCTGCATCAGATACTCCGTAGTTTATACACGGACATGATGCCGCTGTGCGGGAACATGGCGGGGGTAGCCAAAGGAATAGCGGGATTGGGGGCTTTGTTCTATGTGGCTGCCAAAGTATGGCAGTCGCTCGCCAGTGCCGAACCGATAGACGTTTACCCTTTGCTCCGTCCTTTTGTGATTGG
>PPYF01349469.1_pt1 | contig 32681 bp, 48 predicted proteins | sample 1559871 | NCBI WGS metagenome assembly PPYF01 (sample SAMN08240021, study PRJNA423297) | Human gut metagenome, whole genome shotgun sequencing project.
GATATGTTTCCATCTTATATCCATAAACGATTTCTGATTCGATATCTATGCCATACTTTGCGAAAATGTTCTTATTGTTTTTTCGGATATGAGCATTTCCTTCTTGTGCAGCTACAGACAATACGCTCTGACTGATCCGGCCGAGTGGAGAACCAGGTACCATATCAAACGATATGTCATTCTCTTCATATTCAGGATCATCTGGAGGAATGTTTTCCTTCTGTATAAGGTCCTCTATCCGTTCCGCTAACTCTCGATCAGTGCCCGGATACAGGTGGGAATAAGTATCCCATGTTGTCTTGATAGAATCATGGCCGAGCCTGCGAGAGATTTCTTCAATCGCAAAACCCATATTAACCAGCATGGCCACATGGCTGTGCCGCAGATCATGTACCCTTATTTCCTTGTCTCCCGATCTCTTGATCATTCTTTTGAATTCACTGTAGAGCCCACCCTTTTTGAAATAAAATATACGCTCTTCCGGATCCAGACTCATGCTGTCTATAAACTCCAATACTTCCTCATGAAGGGAATCCGGTATTGTAATCTGTCTTATACTGCGCTTTGTTTTTGGCGTCAGAAAATACTCTACCCCGTCAACTACCGCATAGTTCTTATTCACATCGACGCTTGCAATGTCTCTCGGGAAATCTTCCGGTGTTAGTGCAAGCAGCTCTCCCTCGCGCATTCCACTATAAAATAGAATCTTGAAAGCAACGATATATGAGGTCTTCTGTTCGAACTGCATAGCATGTTCAAATTCTTCTTTGGTCCAGAAGTTCATTTCGGATGCACGGCTTTCCCCTATGGTTCCGGCCACATAACATGGGTTGATTCCCAACTTATAGTATTTTACTGCATAGTTGAATATGGCTGATAGCTGCGAGTTTATTGTATGAAGATAAGTCTCAGCATAAGGCTCTCCTTTCTCGTTCCGGTAGTTTATCAGACCATTTTGCCATCTTCTTACAAGGTCTGCATCGATATCGCAGATCTGCATTTGGCCGAAAAAAGGAAGTATTTTTGTTTCGATGAGGTACCTCTTGCCCTTCAATGTAGTTGGCTTTAGTCTGGACTCCATATCTTCTATATAGTTTGCGGTCATTGATGCAAATAATATAGTTGGACTCTTGGAGTATTTATCCAAGAACATACGCTCATACTCTTTTGCAGCTCCTTTCGTGTCAAATCCACGTTTGCATTTATGCTTTCGCTCTCCGAGCCAATCTTTATAGTAAAAGTTTGCGTACCATTTTGTCTTACCATCTTTGCTCTGATATTTATATGCGGGCATAATCAATCTCCTTGTCGCATAAGATTTGACAAATGGCCCCATGTTTTATATAATGTACTTAACAAGGGAACCGTTGGCCAGTGCACACCTGGCCGCCGGTAAAATATGTAACTATAAAAAATAGCGCCTTACTTTACCAGAGCAGGGGCGCTATTTTTTGTGCCTAAGAATTGTTACAACAAGGGTTATAACAGCACAAAGCATGATGACAAAAGTAAACAAGTCACTGTATGTAACCATAAGCACCAGCCTCCTTTCTTGCGTCCGGCGGCTGCATAGCACCTCAACGGTTCCCCGGTTAAGTACATTATATTTTCATGAAAGTTATCTGTCTTTAAAGTCCTCCAATGCTCCCATCAACAAACGCCGTCCGGATTTCGACATTGTCCTATAATATAGGATGATGTCCTCTTCATCTTCGGAAGATACAATCGTTGGGTATGGAATGGTTCCGATCAGGAAGTCAATGGAAGTATTCAGGAATTTGGAAATCTTGGCTAAGGTTCCGATGTTTGGCGTAACAGATCCGTTCAGGATATCCTCCGCCTCTTCGACCGTGATCTCAACCGCATCAGCGAATATTTCCATCGGAACGCCCACCTTAGCGAGAAGATCTGAAACGCGAGCGCCGATGTACGGCATTGTTGTATCCGGATCCAATGCAAGCCATTGGGATTTCGATTTCCCGAATAAATAATCTGAAGGAACATGGAAGTATTCCGATATCTTTTTCAAGACAGCGGCAGAGGGATTGGTATATCCCCTTTCTATATTTGATATTACCTGCCCCGAACAGCCGGCATATTCACCCAGCTGCAACTGGGTGGCACCGGACTCCAGGCGGAGCTCTTTTATTTTTTCTCCAACTTTACTCATGTCAGTGGTCTTAATTCAGTGCATTGTTTAAATATGGAACAATTTCGTTTATATCCTGAAGATTTACCATTGAAGTATTCTGTGAAAATGATCCATCGGCAGCTTTAATAAATTGAAAAGAGATCATGTCTAATCCAGTTTCTTCCTCCAAAACAATGATTGTAACGGAATCATATGGTAGTTGTTCTGGAGATTCTCGATAATAAGCACCATATAATGAGAGTGCGGCGTTGATATCGTTCCATAAAGCTTCTATGGACTTCTCTGACAAAGTATATCCTGAATTTAATGAAACATATAAATCGTTATCCATAATAGTGCAGCTGGCATTATCGCCAAAAGATTCAGAAACCCAAGCTTTTGCACCAGCTTGGTCTATTCCTTCCTGTGCTTTTTCCTCTTTTAAATCAGTTAATTCTTTTTGAACACTCTCTAATTCTTTTACCTTGGCATCATAATCTTCTTGAGAAACAGATGACGAACATCCTGTCAGAAGAACTGTTGAAATAAATAGTGCAACAAATAATTTTTTCATATCATTTCATTCCTTTCTGCCCCTTCGGTACCACTCGAAGGGGATTATTTTGCTTCTTTTAATTCCTCACCATATTCATGATTTAATCGTTTTAGATACCCCCTCAATTCTCCTTTGAATTCTAACTGAGCATCATGAGGCAGCCTATGAATCAGGGAAAGCCATTCAGCGTCCTCGGACGAATATATTGGCTTAGAAGTTTCTGATCCAATCAACAAGTAGTCTGTACTTACTTTAAAGTACGATGCGATTTTTATAATTGCATCAGTAGACGGTTTTTGTATTCCTTTTCTCCATTTCCCAATTATTCCATTCCCAAGATCTAACTCTTTGCACATAGCGGAATCGCTAAGACCTGATGAATCAATTAAGTATAAAATGCGCTCAATCATAAAAAACTCCTTAGATAAATCGCTAAAAAACTATTGACATTTAGCGAAAACGCTATTATTATTAAAACTGTAATAACCAAATGTCTAAAACATTTTTTAAAAAGAGTGACGGCAATCACCCAAGGTAGAACTGAATAATTAGTCCGCTTCGGATAAGAGAGCCTTGTTATTTTCTTCGATCATAACAGCCACGGCTCTGATAACAGCTTCCGCAGAAGCCTGCAAAATCGAAGCATTGTTCAATGAGACACCGCTGTTTTCAATATCGGATAGGATTTTACGGTTGGCACTTGAAAACTCTGATATCCCGATACGCTGCAGTTGCTCCGACCATGAGGATTGATTATTCATGTAAGTTACTCCTTTCTGTGTTTGTTAACGTATACCGTTATTCTAATGCACTATCAAACAAATGTAAACAACAAATGTTTACAAACCAACGGGAGGTGAAATTGTGAAACGAACTTTGCCAACGTGGTGTAAAGAGGTTAAGAAGTCGATGATTGATGATGATCTCAATGTCACGGAACTTGCGGAGCGGGTAGGCTTGAGCAGGAATTATGTATCCGGAGTGGTGAACGGGCGTGTGTACGCGCCGGAGATTGCAAAGATAATCAGCAAAGATCGCAACATCACGGTTCCTTATACGGAAAATATCATTTGATTACATTGTATCGGACAGAGGAGGACAGATAAATGGGAAAGCATATTACGAAAGCGGCTGGGAACGTCTTTGCAGAAGCACGATACCATGCCGGCACGTTCAATGACAGGCTTCTCAGCAGAGAAGGGGCGTCAGAAGAACTCGGAATAGACCGGAGCCGGTTAGCGCGGATCGAGCTTGGAAGCAAGAATCCGTTCCCTGACGAGGTGCTTATGATGTCAGAAATCTACGGCGCCCCGGAATTGAAGAATTATTACTGCAAGCATATGTGTCCGCTCGGAAAAGATTTTCCGGAAGTGAAATCAGAGGGATTGGACAGGATCAGCATAAAGGCTTTGTCATCTTTCCGTAAAATATCAGCGGCAAAAGAGCTGCTTCTGGATATTACCGAAGACGGAATTATCACAGAGGATGAAAAGAAGGATCTGAACGAGGTTATCAATACGCTCGATGAGGTAAGCAGGATAGCACAGAGTTTGAAGATCTGGGCGGAGAAAAATCTGGAATGAAGGAGGTATCGGCATGCCAAGCGGAGTTTTAAAGGAAATTAAGGCAGAAGACAGGTCTTATTACATGGCAAGCGACATCATGGAACTGCTCGGCATAAGCAAATCTAAAGCGTATGACATGATGCGCACAATGCGGAAGGAATGCATCGACGCCGGAAAGCTTACAAAAGCGTATCCGGTCGGCCGTATCCCTAAGAAGTATTTTGATGAATGCTGCATGATCAACTAAGAGGGAGGTGAGAAAAGACATGTACGGTTACATTTGTCCCGACTGCGGTTGCCACCTTGATCCGGGAGAAAAATGCGACTGCAGGGAGGAAAGAGAACGCGAGAGAGAAAAAGTGACAAAAATCTCGAAGTTCCTGAAAGTGGAAACGAATGGTCAGATGAAGATTAAGTTTGAGGAGGTCGTATGAAATATTTGAGGCTTTATGATCTGAGGAACGAAACGGTGACGGTTATACCGTATTCAAGAAACCCTGCGACTCCTGATTCGGCGCCACAGGTTGTCAGAGCAAAGAAAAGGAAGATAAGCAAACGCATAATCCGGTGGGCGAAACATATGGCTTTTACGGTAGCAGAGGTTACAGCATCACTTGCATCAGGACTCGCATTCCTTCACTTTGTCTCTGAAAAACTACGGGAAATTAGAGGATATGATGCTGTTGGAAGTGAATACTTTGCGGCGGCTTTCATTGCAATGTTTGTATTTTTTATCTTTGAGAAAGCGAGGGAATGGTTATGGACAAGAAGATGATCGAGGAGGTGATCGGACTGGAAATCCCGCTGGAGATTTATGAAAAATCGGTTGAAGCTGCAAACAGAAAGCTTCAATCCATAATCCAGCGTTTTGGCGATTGCGACGGCGTTAGACGGACACCGGGCTATCTGGCTGAATTAGTGATTGAAGCTGTCAAGTCAGAACTTTTAACAGAATATACGCTGACGTTAGCTCTCGCCGATCGTGAGCATACGTTTTATTAAAAGCAACTCTATTTTAGCATGAGAAAGAGAGGAAATCAATATGAAAGATATCATGGCATCATTGCCGGAAGTAATAAATGAGTACAGGGGTTATAACCTGCTGATCCCGACAGCGACGGACGTCCAGCTCAATCCGTTTTATAAATTCCATGTGGAAGAGGTCGCGGTAGATCTGAGCGAAACCAGCGGAGATATTTTCAAGGTCGGATCGATAGACACAGGCAGGAAGGATGACAGGGGCAATAAGATCTATGCGGATGCCTTTTCGCTGTCGAAGCCTTTGCTTAACAAGTTGGCAATGGCGGCAGGAATCCAGTTCAATCCGGAGCAGACATACGGGGAACGTATTGACCGGGTTACATACCGGGCGCATGCACAGGGAGCCATGCGAAAAGCAGACGGAACCTGCCGGACAGAAACAGATCAGAAAGAGATCTGCCTTGAAGATGAAGAGGAAAAGTACAGAATCGAATTCGCTGATAAGGCTGCCAGGGGCATTACGGACGATAAGCAGGCAAAAGCCGCTGCGGAAATTTTCAAGGGAACATGGATCAAAGCAACGAACAAATGGGGCAAGACAGTTGACGCCTATGTGATTGATGAGGCCGATCGAGAAAAGTACATTGAGCGGTCAGTCATGGTGAACATGGCACTCCTTAAAAAGACCTGGGCGGAAAAGGCGATCACAGGAGCAAAACTCAGAGTAATCAGGGCGTTGCTCGGAGTAAAAGGAACATACACGAAAGAGGAACTGAAAAAGAATTTTGCCATCCCGACTGTGGTTTTCTCTCCGGATTATTCTGACCCAACGGTGCGTCAGGCGATGCTTGCACAGGGGATCGGATCCGTGAACAATATGTTTGGCGCAGCGGCGCTCCCTGTCAGGAAGGTTGATTTTGATGACGAAGATACCTTTGATGCCGAGACATTTGCGAGCAATCCAGCATTTCAGAGCGATACTCCAGATGATGATATCCCGGACGTACCGGAAGAAGTTCCGAATGGACCGCACATGGAAGAACCGCCGACTCCGCAGGAGAGTGAAGGGTATTTCTGTGACGGATGCGGGGTTGTAATCACTGAGAAAGTATACGAATACTCGCTGAATAAATACGGGCGTCCACTGTGTGTCAAATGCCAGAGAGGAGGCGTACGGTGAGCAAACCAAATAATTTAACCGGACAGCGCTTCGGAAGACTTGTTGTCATTCGGCGTGTGCAGAACAACGAAAAAGGAAATACCGTGTGGTGTTGCCGATGTGATTGTGGGAAAGAAGTGGATATTGTTGGTTATTCGTTGAAAAGCGGAAAAAGTAAAAGCTGCGGATGTCTTCATTCAGAGGTTGTTGCAGAAACCAATAAAAGAACGAAGACTACGCATAAAGAGAAGAAAACTAGGCTTTACAGTATTTGGAAAGGAATCAAGTATAGATGCTTTAATTCCAATTCAAAAGATTTTCCACATTACGGGGGGAGAGGAATAACCATGTGCGATGAATGGCGTAATGATTTCTTGAAATTTAAGGATTGGGCTATTAATCACGGATATTCGGATGACTTGACTATAGACCGTATAGACAATGATGGCAATTATGACCCAGTAAATTGCCGATGGGCAACGGCTTCTGAACAAAATAAAAATCGAAGACATTACAGATGGAGGAAAAATCTATGAAAATTTTACAAACTGCAGATTGGCACATTGGAAAGTTTAAGGGGCCTACTGAGGATGGGATTAATTTAAGATCTTTGGACACAATTAACTGCTTAAAATACATGGTATCTATAGCAAAAGATGAGCGTCCAGACCTCGTTTGCATCAGTGGGGACATATTCCATCAGGAACAAGTTGGACCGGAAAGATATTCAGATGAAATGCTTGCGGCAGTTGATATTATCGAAGGACTTTCAGAATGTAGTAAATTCGTAGTTGTTATGAGAGGAACTCCTAATCACGATGGGAAAAATCAGTTCCGGGTGCTGACGAAGATGCTTGAAAAGAACAAGAAAGTTGCAGTGATTACCACGCCGCAGGTTATCTCGACTTCGATCGCAGACATTGCATGCATTCCCGGGTTTGATAAGCAGGAGTTCAGAGCACGGTTTCCAGGGCTGTCCTCCGAGGAGGAAAACACGACATGGACACGGTATATCAGCGATATGGTAATGGGGCTGAGAGCCCAGTGTTCTCCGGAGCGGGAGAAACCATCAATCCTGATGGCACATTATACGGTACCGGGCTGCAATATGGAATCCGGACAGACGTCTTTCTTTTCAAACTTTGAACCGGTCATCCCGCGGGAGGCTCTCCAGACAGCGGACTATTCAGCGACGCTCCTGGGGCATATCCATCGTCCGCAGATTATAGAGGGTCTGGACAATGTGTTTTATTCTGGAGCCATAAATGCTATGAACTTCAATGATGAGGGGCAGAGCAGAGGCTTCTGGATCCATGAATTTGAAAGAGGAAAACTGAAATCCGGACACCGATATGAGACTCCGTTCAGAGAATTTCAGACGGTTACATGGACTCAGGAGGATGTGGAGTCCTATTTACGGGAAGGAAAAATTTTCCTGATGAATGAAAAATATCCGGATCTTGTATCGGACAAGATTGTTCGAATCAAATACAGTTGCACAAGTGAACAGAAAAAGGCGCTTAATATCCCGGTGCTGCAGTCGGATCTCTATGACATGGGAGCGTTTTATGTGGCTGACATAGAAGCAGAGAGCATGGTGGAAATAGCAAACAGAGGGCTGCTGTCGGAAGAAAGCGACCCGCTCGTCAATCTGAAAAAATGGTTGTCTGAAAAATGCGTAAAAAATGCTGACAAAGTTGTGGAGCTTGGGGAGCCGATCATTGCGGCGGCACTGAAATCGGAATCGATAGCGGAAAATCACGGTGTGCTCCGACCGGTTTCGATATCAGTGAAAAATTATAGAAACTACAAAGAGGAGACCTTTGATTTCTCGGACGTTTCGTTTTGCTCCATTAATGGTGTGAACGGCGCCGGAAAGAGCAGTTTGTTTATGGATGCAATTGTCGATTGCCTCTACGAGGAAACCAGAGAGGGAGACAATAAGGCGTGGATCCGCGGGAGTGAAGATGCGAGGAGTGGATCTATTGAATTTATTTTCGACATTGGAGAAAAGAGATTCCGTATTGTAAGGACCAGGACGAAATCAGGCAGAGCAACGCTGAACATATCACAGAAAGATGGGGAGGAATGGATCAATTTATCGGCCGAGCGCATCAAGGACACGCAGGCTGAAATCGAAAAAATCCTCGGTATGGACTCTATGACATTCCGGAGCTGCGCACTGATCATGCAGGACCAGTATGGATTATTCCTGCAGGCGAAAAAGGAAGACAGGATGACGATACTCGGAAATCTCCTGGGGTTGTCCGTATATGGCGTTATGGAGCAGGATGCGAAGAAGCGGCTTGCTGATACAAAAAGAAATCTGATGTCCAAAAAAGAAGCGGTGAAAGTTAAAGCTGAGTTTATTTCCGAGAAGGGAGATCCCGATAAAGAGCTGGAAAGTCTCGAGAAAGAGATAGGGGAATTGTCGGACATCCGCAAGATGACCGATCAGGATATTGAGGTATGCAAAGAACAGGTGAGCGGGTACCTTGAAGCGGTGAAAGAAGTAGATCGCCTCAAAGAATCATCCGAGAAAGCAAAAGAAGAACTGGAAAAAACAAGGACAGAAGCAGAAGGAATACAGCGCGAAATCGAATCTTGCGAGCTTTTTCTCCGAAATGCTGACATGGTACGTGAAAAAGCACAGGAGTATCAGAGAGCAGTAACTATGGTAACGGATCTTGCCCCGGTGGTGGCAGAGTATGAATCTGGAAAAAGATCTTTGGAAGAGAAGGAATCCCAGATTCAACGCTATGAGAACATCATCAATACCACTCAGGCGCAAAACCGCAGGATAGAGGAGCAGCTTTTGGAGATTGAGGATGCCGATGTAGCGCTGATCGACAAGAAGCTTGCTGAACTGGAGGAAAAGAGGAAAGAACTCACGGCCGTTCGGGAGAAAAAGGACCGCTGTGCTGCAATCTCGTCCGAGGTGAATCAGAAACATGCGGAAGTCACGGAATCTGTACATCAGATTTCTACGCAGCTCAAACTTGCAGAGGCCGATCTTGCGGCATATAAGAAACAGCAGGCTTTCATGGAAGACTCCGGATGCCCGGATATCGCGAATGCCACATGCCGGTTCCTCGAGAAAGCGAGAGAGGATGTAGGAAAAATCGCACAGGTCGAAAAAGATATTGCTTCGATGCAGGAGGCCATCCGCATTGCCAAGGAAGATTACGCTGCATATGCAGGAGCTAAGAAAAAGGAAATGTCAGAGATTGGGTACTCGCCGGAAGAAGAGCGGAAAGTTTTGGAGGAAATTTCTGAGCTTGAGTTGTTCCAGAAAAAGAAAGAGGAGGCGGAACAAAAGAAGGCGCTGCGTGCCCGTTTGGAAGGCGAAAAAGAGTCTAACGATAAAACAATAGGCTCATGTAGGGAAAACGTCTCTACGGTCAAAATAGAAAGCCAAAAGATAACGGAATCCGTTCACAGACTGTTGGAATCCGTTAAAAAATATGAGGAAGCCAAGAGGACGGTTGACGATCTCCGGATATACGCAGATCAGGAAACAAATATTCCGGTCTACGAAGAACGAAAAAAACACTTGGAAGAGAAGCGGTCAGACCTGAAGGAACGGGAAAACCGGAAAAACGATGAATGGACGAAAATATTTTCGGACTTCTTGCAGAAGCAGGAGCTGCTCTCCGGCATCCCACAGGGAAAAGAAGAACACTTACATGAGTTGGAGAAGAAGAAAGCGGATCTTGAGAAAAGAGCTTCGGAGCTTCAACTTCAAAAAGGCATCCTGATTCAGCGCTCGGAAGATGTGATGAAGATCCGAAAAGAAATGGACGAACTGAAAATAGAAATCTCCAAAGAGGCGGAGTTGGCATCACATTATGATGTACTGAAACAAGCGTTTAGCCAGGACGGTGTTCCGCATCAGATCGTTAGGAACATTATCCCTCACATCACGGATACGGCAAACAATATTCTTGGCCAGATGACCGGCGGAACTATGGGAGTTGAGTTCGTCATGGAGCGGACCGTAAAAGGCAAGGATGGAGATAAAGCCACTCTGGATGTGCTGATAGCTGAATACGGAAAGACCACCTTGCCGTACGCATCAAAGAGCGGAGGGGAAAAGGTTAAAGCTTCTCTGGCTGTGATCCTTGCCCTTTCAGAGATTAAGGCTACTGCGGCCGGAATTCAGCTTGGAATGTTGTTCATCGATGAGCCTCCGTTTTTGGATGATGATGGAGCGCAGGCGTACGTGGACTCTCTTGAAACAATACGCAGCCGCTATCCTGATGTCAAGATTATGGCCATCACGCATGACGACGCAATGAAAGCAAGGTTTAGCCAGAGCATCACGGTCATAAAAACAGACGATGGCTCAAAAGTAATTTACTAGGAGGATAGCTGAATGGGAAAACGATACTATTGGCTGAAACTGCCGGAGGGATTCTTCCGGCAGAAGCCGATCAAGAAACTCAGAAAGATCGCCGGCGGGGATACATATACGATTATCTACCTTAAGATGCTGCTTATCGCCATGAAGCAGGACGGGAAAATCTATTTTGAAGGGGTGGAAGACGACTTCTACGAAGAGCTGGCATTGGAACTCGATGAGGATTCTGAGAATGTCAAGGTAACAGTTCTTTTCCTGATCCGACAGGGGTTAATGGAGTTGGTTGATGAAACGGAATACCGCCTAACGGAATGCGATAAAATGGTGGGTTCTGAAAGCGCAAGTGCAGAACGCATGCGGAGGATGCGGGAAAAGAAAGCGTCACTATGTGACAGCGAAGTGACGCGACAGTTACGCATAGGTGACGTAGAGATAGAGAAAGAGATAGAGAAAGATAAAGAGATAGAGAAAGATACTATATGCCCGGAGGTAATAACCTCCGAGCAGAACGTATTCATATCCCTCCCCCTTGTAACGGGATCCGGTTCTTTCGATGTTACGATCAATTACCTTAACTCTCTTCGCCAACTGTATCCCGCTATTGATGTGGAACAGGAATTCCGAGAGATGTATGCGTGGCTTGACAGCAATCCGAAAAATCGGAAGACAGAGCGTGGGATTAAGCGGTTCATTACCGGTTGGCTTGGACGGGCACAGGACAAAGCACCGGCCATGAGATCTGCGGCGCCGGACAATCGCCGAATGACAACCGGACAGTACATGGAATCTACAGCCGATTGGTATGGAGGTGGAAATTAATATGACACCACAGGAGTTTGATGTGATAAGAGCTGCTATCAAAAGTGCGTATCCGACGTTTAACATCATGCCTGATAAGTACAGTATTCAGTTGTGGTACCGAATGCTTGGAGATATCGACTTCAAGATCTGCGAGACAGCACTTCAAGAGCTGATCGCAACACAGACGTATCCCCCGCAGATTGCAGAAATAAGAGCGAAATGTGCGGAGTATACATCGCCACAAATAAAAGATGCCGGAGAAGCCTGGGGCGATGTACAACGTGCGATCCAGAAATACGGATATTACCGGTCGGACGAGGCTGTGGAAAGCCTGTCTGGTCCGACAAGGGAAGCTGTGGAACGGATGGGATTCCGGGAATTATGCCTGGGAGATAATCCGGTTGCGAACCGGGCGCATTTCTTCAAGATTTATGACGCTATTGTGCAGCGCAAGATCAATGACAGCCGACTTCCGGAGCTTGTACTGAAAAAGAAATCAGAGTACATGCTTAGCTGCGGGGAACAGGAGAAGAAAACGCCGAAAATCGAGGGCAAAGAACCAGACTCCGCAAGAAATGTATCAACTCCTGAATTTATAGATCGGCTCATGAGGGAGAAGGGATTGCGATGAAGGCGAAGAAAGAAGTGCAAGAGATACAGGGAACAAAGCAGGAATTCTTAAAAGTCTTTCGGGAAATGTGCTACAGCCGGAGCGCATGGCAGGTTTGGGCAGATCTCATTAGCATGATAGCGTGCTCTCTGGCGAATTCCACAGATCCGGACAAGGCGGGCGTTCGATATTTGGAGAGGGAGAGGGAGTACAAACAATGTGCAGAGCGCCTTGGCGGTGTAGATAAGCCGGCACAGTGCATGGCAGTAATCGTCGAAGCGCTCGAAAGAAACCCGGAACAGGATTTCCTCGGAGAATTGTTCATGGAATTGGAGCTTGGAAATCATTGGAAAGGACAATTTTTCACACCCTATTGCGTATGCAAGGCAATGTCAAATATTGTTACGGGCGATGTGGATGAGCAGATAGAGCAAAGGGGATATATAAGTGTTTGCGATCCTGCCTGCGGGGCGGGCGCAACACTGATTGCTACCGTAAGTGAGATGAAGTTGTCAAAATATAATTTTCAGAACCATGTTGTGTTCGTGGGCCAGGATGTTGACCGGGTGGCGGGAATGATGTGCTACATACAGCTTTCGCTGCTTGGATGCGCCGGATATATTTGCATCGGAGACACGCTGACAAATCCCGTAACAGGACATGTGCTTTTCCCGCAAGAGAGAGAAGGACAGGAATTGTGGATTATGCCAATGTTCAGGATAGGTCCATGGGCCCATCGGCGGTTATTTTTCTTACTTGGGAAAGCTGGATGGAATGAATACAGGGAAGCAGAGCGGGGAAGAGAACGGTTTTACATGTTTTTTGATTTTAACGATAAGGAGGAGAAAAGATGGGAGAAAATGTAAGGCATTTTACAACTGAACAGAAAGACGAAAACACCTACGGTTGGCCATGGAATGAAGTGGTTAAAAAGTATCTGGAGAGTGGATATTCAAGCGACCAGAAAGAATGCCAGGTTACGATTCGGGAAAAAGAGTACAAAATTCTCAAAAGGGATGCGGTCACGGTATTCTATGATGCTGATGGAAACACACTGTTTGATGTGACAAATGATCGGTTGAAGAGGGAGTATGAATCTGATCGGGGCGAGGAAGAGGAGAACGAAGAGGATTCTTCATTTGTGGAAATGGGGACTGCATCACTTGCTGATGCCGTTACCGGAAATATTCCGGCTCCGACTCCGGAAGAAGTGGAGACTGCAAAAAAGGAGAATGCCGGAGACGTATTGGCTAAAGCAAAGCAGAAGTTGGAAGAGGAACTGAAACAGGCTAAGGACAAGGATTTTGCAGATCCGATTATTACTCATTTGCTTAAGAGATGCGAAGAGGATCCTGGGATGGCAGAAGATGTTGCGCAAGCACATAAAACATGGAGCAAGTGCTTTAAGTATATCCAGGATCAGGCGCGGAAGCGGGCGAAAGGAAATTGCGCAGCTATACGTGACGATGTGGTTTATGAATGGGCGGAGGATTACTTCCGTTTGGATGACAAAGCGCTTGAGGAGAAAAAGGAGAAAGAGCGTAAGGAACAGGAAGCAAAACGGAAAGCAGAAGCGGCGAAGAAAAAAACTGGATCCGGAAAACAGAAAAAGAAAACTGACGGTAAAAAGGATGACAGAGAAAAGAAAACTGTGGAGCCGGAGAAAAAGAACGACAGAGCTCCGAAGAATAAAGAGCCGGAAGGCCAGATGTCATTGTTTGATTTTCTCTAGGAGGCGATAAAAGTGGATAAGAGAAAGTTGTCAAAAATACCGCGACCGTGTGCAACGCAAAGGATGATTAATGATGCAAAACAACTGGAAAGCATGAATCACATGGTTACGGCGGAATTGATTGAAGATAAAAAGATTCTGCTTCTGAATTTCTTTAGAATAAAAAGCCTGGCTGGCGGAAATACAGAAGCAGAGTTTAGGACATTTCTGTCACATGAGGATTATATCACACAGGATTTGAAAACGTCAAAGACAAAGTGGTATACGGCATCGTTCGCCGGAATGTGGAATTTTAGCTTTACAGAGTATTTGTGGGATCCAGAGTTGAAAAGAAGTCGATATAAAGTAAACGTACATATAAGATCTGACGAAGAAGTAAAGACCATCAAAGACTTTTTTAAGGAATATGTAAACTCGGATGATGAATATTTACCATGGACAGCAGTTTATAGATTCCAACAGGAGATTCTTGATCGAAAGCTTGCGGAGCGGCATAAAAAAGAGACTGACAAGATAGACACAGTGATGAATCCGATCAAAGAGCCACCCAAAGAATTTGAAGACTGGGTATGGGAGACTGGAATGAGCTTCAGCCGGTACCTGATCTACAAAGAGGAGAAGAAAGGCGAGGCTGTATGCGAATGCACGCACTGTAAGAAAATCGGAACGGTTAAGAGAAAAGATATCAGACTTCGAAACAATGAAAAGGGGATATGTCCTTTCTGCGGAAGCCGTGTAACGATTAAGGCAAGGGGGAAGATGCCGGGACAGATATCCGATGAACGTTGGTTCTTGTATGTAGATCCAATGGAAAAGGGATTCGCCCTTCGATATTTTCGGGCAGATCGGAGAATACGGAGCGATAAATATGTGGAGTTCACGATCGATAAAAGCCGGATTGAACAGGATATATTCGAATATAGCAGGGCAATATATACATTTCCGAAAGGAAAGCCAAAATATGAATCCTATGAGTGGGGAGTATATAAGCAGCGCGGGGAGTGCCGATGGTGTCCTGATCAGGGAAGAATAGCCTGCATGGAATGTATTTTATATCCGGGCAATCTTCCGGCGGCATGGGAGCATACCCCGATGAAATATTCGGCATTAGAAGTGCTGTCAGGGAATATGCCAACAGTAGCTTTGCGGTATGAGGATGCAATCTCAAAGTACATACAGTTCCCCAAGTTGGAATGGATCTGCAAAATGGGACTGAACAGACTGGCGAAAGACATTATAAATTGCCGATATTCAGGAAATATGGTAGGGAAAATCCGGGAAAAAGGATCCACCATATATGAGATTTTGGGGCTGAACAAAGTGAATACCAAGTTGCTCCAGGCGATTGATGGAGACCATTACGAACTTCGCCTTTTGCAAGTGGCGCAGGAAATCGGACTGCAGTTCAAGCCTGAACAGTTAAAGGAATATTACGAGACGTTTACCTGCAACACGGAACTCCTGAAGCAGGCGAACAGGAAAGCTACACTCCACAAGATTATGAAATACATTACGAGGGAAAGTGAAAAATATCCGATCGGAGAATCGGGAGAGTGTTGGAGGTATTCCTACATGCGTTACCGAGAGAGGGAAGATCCGCGGATTGAGAGAAAGCGAAACATGGCAAAGGATTGGCTTGAGTATCTGAAATGGTGCAAAGAGCTGGGTTACGATCTGGACGATATGTTTATTTATATGCCGAATAACTTCAAGAAGGTTCACGATCGGACTGCAAAAGAATATCAAGAAAACCTAGATAAAATCGAAGCAAAGAAGCGTGCGGAGAGAGAACGCGAAGCAAAGAAACGGATGGAGCAGACAAAACGTGCTCTGGAAGAAATCCTGGGAGAGAACAAGGATGTTCAAAACGCCTTTCAAGTCAAGGGAAAAGGACTTCTCCTGGTTGTTCCTGCCAGTGCGGAGGATATTAAGGCGGAAGGGGCCGCCCTGCATCATTGCGTTGGTACCTATGTTGACAGAGTGGCCAGAGGGGAAACGAATATTTTCTTCATCCGGAAGGAGCAGGAACCGGATAAACCGTATTTCACGATGGAGTGGAAAGATAATGATATTGTGCAGTGCCGGGGATCCCGAAACTGCGGAATGCCGCCAGAGGTAAAAGCGTTCACCGAGGCTTTTAAAAAGAAAATGTTGGAAACCATAGAAAAGGACAAAGGCAAAGGACTTAGGAGGTGCGGATAATATGGCCACGAACATAATCAGGAGTATCCGGAAAGGTTCTGCACAGTGGAGCGAAGAAGACAGACTGCAGTTGGTATCGATATTGGCCAAAGCCGGATATGCGGTGAAGATTGGAAGACGCATAGCTCCGGGAACTGAAAATAAACCAAAACCACAGATGGAATACACAGTTGAATATTGGGAGGCAGAATAGATGAAGATCGGAGAAATCGTAGAAACGTTAATTATAGTGAAAGATGAATACAGTCACACGGATTACCGAAAACAGGCGATTGAAGAAGCGTGCAATCTGCTTGATAAGCTGCCGCGTATGGAGGAGGCGAAGGATTATGAACCGACCAGTTTATCAGGACAAAGCATGGCTGCAGAGAAAATACGATGAGTTGAGAAGCATATACGCAATGGCCGAAGTTGCGGGATGCCATGCAAGGACAATTCACTATTGGATGTGTAAATATGGTATTCGAATGCACGGAATGACAGGGGAAAAGAAGAGAGAAGAGTCTATAAGGAAATCTGTTGAGGCAAGAAAAGGGAAACCTGGTTCTATGACCGGAAAACATCACTCTGACGAAACTAAAAGGAGAATGTCTGAGACAAGACGAGGCAAGGACAATCCCAACTGGAAAGGCGGGATAACGGAAAAGATCAGAAAATTCCGAAGAAGTAAAGAATATTTGGCATGGGTAAAAGCGGTCTATCAAAAAGCAGACGGTAAATGTGAGATGTGCGGAGCGGAAGACGGTCTTGAAGCACACCATATAGTAAGTCTTCATCAAGATTTTTCAAGAGCCTTGGATGTCGGGAACGGACAATTGTTATGTAATGAATGTCATAAAAGGATACATGGAGGTGAAAATCGTGAATAAAAGCCGTATAGAATATTGCGATCACACGCTGAATATCGTAACCGGGTGCCGGCACGGATGCGAGTATTGCTACGCCAGAACGATGAGCCTTAGATTTTCCGGGAATGTAAAGCTGAACATAAGGAGAACCGACAAATACCGGAAAGATGAAGGCGGTTATGTATTAGACGAGCCTTTCATAGGGGAAAACGGAAAACAGATCATATATCCTTTCGGGTTTGAACCGACGATGCACAGATATCGCTTCTGCACTCTGGATAAATTGAAGATGGGCCAGAACATTTTCGTTGGAGCCATGGCGGATCTGTTCGGAGACTGGGTGCCGGACGCCTGGATCAACGATGTGTTCCGGTGCTGTGCGGAGCATCCACAGCATAACTATCTGTTCCTCACGAAAAACACAGAGAGGTATGCGGATTTGGATATGCTTCCCGGCGGGGCGAATATGTTTTACGGAACATCGATCACACGGGAAGAGGAAATGCATAGGTTTAACTTCCTGCCGGCGCGGCGCAACACATTTGTGAGCATAGAGCCGATTCTGGAAGATGTTCTCCCTGAGAAGCACAACATTTTGTTCCGTCAGGTGGACTGGGTAATCATCGGGGCTGAGACTGGACGGAGAAAGGGGAAGGTCATTCCTAACCCGGAATGGATCTGGAAGATCATTGAAGCGGCAGAGAAGGAAAAGACGCCGGTATTCATGAAAGACAGTCTTATCGATATAGTCGGAGAAGATGCCATGAAGAGGGAGTTTCCGGATCAGCTCCTCGTAAGGAAAAAGAGCGATAAAATTCTAGCGAAGCTGATGGGAGAATGCGTGGAATGTCATAAGCAGCAAGAGAAAAACCAGATGGTATCTATTACAGCGCGAACCAAAAGAGGCGGAAAAACAAACGCATTTGCGTATATGTGTAAACCGTGTTTTGTGAAGTGGTGCAGAGAACATGGGGTAAAGATCCCTCCGCTTGAAGGGTTGGAGGACAAATAGAAAGGAGCAGACATGGGAAAGAGTAAACGGAACTGTAGAAGGACAGAAGATGAAGTGCGCATCCACGAAAAGGCGGTGAAGATGCGGAAAATGACAGATGAACAGCTCGTGCATTATGTAGAAGATCGGGTGGAGAAAGCGAGGAGCGAAGGATTTAACAACGGAAAGAAGTCGGTCCGGAGTGGAAAAAATACAAAGGATTTCCTTGCAGAGCTGCAGACATCCAAAATTCCGGGGATCGGAGCTGTTACGATCAATAAATTACTGAAGGTGGCAACAGAGCATGGATACATACAGTAGGGCGTTAATTGGGAGCCGGTCCAGGGCATCGGGAGAATATTTTGAAGGAATGATCAGCGCGGCTTGCCAGTTCTATGAGGAAAAGGGGATTTCTGTTATAGAGAAAACTCCGGAGCCGATGCGGGTGCTTAAACCGTACGACCGGAAAAGAGGGCAATTCATCTGCTGTTTTGCGAAGCAGGCACAGCCGGACTTCAAGGGGGTGCTGATGGATGCGACCATGGTGCTGTTCGATGCAAAGCATACGGATAAAGAGAAGATTATGAGAGACGTCGTTACGGAAGAACAGGAGGGCTGCTTTGAAAGATACATGAAACTCGGTGCAATGTGCTTTCTGGTAGTTTCAATCGGACTGGATGACTTTTACCGTGTTCCGTGGGTGGTCTTCCGTGACATGAAAAAGATCTATGGGCATAAGTACATGGACAGGAAAGATCTCGAAGCATATAAAATCAAATATTCAAAAGGAGTTCTGCGATTTTTGGATGGAATAGAACTCCGGGAAGGAGTTAGATCATGAAGTTAAAAAAGTATGAGTTGGTTAGAGCCATCGACAAGGTAAAGAGCGTTGTGCAGAAAAACCCACAGATTCCTGCTTTAGGAGGAGTTTTGATCAAAGAAGGTTATGCAATAGCTGCAAATGGAGGAATGACGATACAGGTCAAATTAGAGGGCACAGAGGACGAATCATTCATCATTCCAATGAAAGCGTTTGACCTGATAAAAAATCTTCCGGAGGGAGATGTGGAGATTATCTGTGATGATAAAGATGTTGTGACGATCAAGATGGAAAAGATCAAGAATAGCTATCAGTCATTCCCGGCGGAAAATTTTATGTACGATAAGACTGAAACCGGAACGGAAGAGGGAATAGTTCTTCCGGGAACACTTTTGATGGAGGCGATATCGCATGCGCTTTATGCAGCTGCCGATAAGTCACCGGGGCGGCCGGAGCTTGAGGGAATATACCTCGAAGGCGAAAATGACAATCTGAACCTTGCGGCTACTGACGGTCATGTTATGTGTTGGGACCAGATCAATGCTGTTTCCGGCGTTTCCGGATTAAAGCTGATCGTTCCCAAAACGGCGGCGAAGAAACTTACTTCAATGGGGATGGATGATGATATCACACTTTCGCACGATGCAAACAGCGCCATTTTCAAGACTGATGCATACCTGATCCGCACAAGGATCCGCGATGGGAAATTTGTACCGTACCAGAAAATGTTCGTGAATATGGAGAATTACGCCATAGTGAACAGGGAGGAGCTCATAGGTGCCATGACCAGGGCGAAGATGTGTACTGACGAAAGCGTCCCTGCCGAGTTTGATATTGACGGTGAGGAAATTAATGTGATCCTTCAGGACAAAGTGACAAATTACCGCGAGAAAATAATGCTCAAGAGCCCGATCGAGAAACCGATCCGCATTGGATTTGACTCCCGGTTGGTTCTGGAGACAATAAAGGCATTTACCTGCGAGAATATAACTTTGAACTTTTCTTCGCCTTCGACTCCGATGATTGTTCAGGCGGAAGATTCCGACATGAAGGCGCTGGTCCTTCCGGTAAGATTGAGAGGTGAATCAAAATGAACGAGATAGACGAGAAAGTAATAGAATTATTGGAATATGATTTAAAGCCTACGCTTAAGGGCGGATGGGAAATAACTGCAGAGATGCGCACGCTAATTCATGAGATTTCCGAACAATGTAATAATCTTGAGATTACAAAAAAATTGAATGAGGATATACCGGAGTGGATCAAACAGGCTGCTCCGGAGGAAATCTATATACATATGCTCCGAAAGATTGTTTCGGCGCCAACAAGGATGCATATGCTTTGCGTTCCAAGGATTTTGCTTCCCATCATAGACAGCAAGCTCAACAGCGATAATGACCGTTTTCCCCATGTAGTCGGACAAGGAGCTGAAATTTATTGTAACGGAGAATGGAAAAGAGGAAAGATTGTTGAGGGATATCGGTTCAAAGACGGAGTTGTAACGATAGAAACTCCTGAAGGTGAGCAGATATGGTGCGGCGAAGATCGAAAGGATTTATACCGACCGGTGAATGATTAGGAGCGAGGATGATGGTATGGAAGGCAAAGAAGAAAGGCTGTGGTTTCTTTTTCAGTTCCTCCATGATGTAGAGGAAGAAATGTCGAAAGAAGAACAAAAGCGGGTGATGATAGAGAAAGCAATAAATCTAAAGCTTATGTGTGACTATGTTGTAAGCTGCTCCTATCTCGATATAGTATTGATCATCTGTATGCTGAGAGATTATGTCCAAATGGTTGACGAAATAAGAAATGACGATATTCAATGGTCAGTATATTACAGGGAAAAATTTCTTAAAATGGCAGATCGGCTTTCTGAACAAATCGAATATGACTATGACTCTGCAAAAGAGAGATGTTTAATGAAACGGCGGAAAGAAGAGGTCGCAGGAGATATTGGAGAAGACGCGATGACACTGGCTGTTAAGTATCAAAAGGGAGGCAAAAAATAATGGATTTGCAAAAACAAAAGGAAAACTTCAAGAATCATGTGGCGAAGTTTACGGACTATGGAAATATAAAGATCTTAGACTTTAAGGATCCGAAAAGCTCGAATTACAGGATACGCTTTCTGTTTGAGGAAGACTACTGCCGACTGCATATTTCCGGGGATCTGGGAGAGCTGATAGATACAAATTACAATAATATGACATTCGAAGGTTTTGGAGATTTCGTTAACAACGTAGGATATTTTGAAGAAAAGATTGACTGCATGAACAGACCTGTTTACATATACGACGAGGGACATGCAAGAAGAGAAATCCTGCAACTCATTGAAGATAAGGGCCTGGCTGATGATTTTATGGAAGGTCGATGTGATTTCGAGACGATAGATGATGTGATCGACGACATTATGGAAGACTTTGATTCGGACAGAGGGATCAGCGAATCGGGACGCGACGTTCTATCGGCACATATTTATGACGTATGGGAATTTGTGGGAGACATAGGGAAAAGAGATACGGGCATTTTAGACCTTTATATGCTTGCTTTCAAATTGGCAACAGATCAGATTAAATCGGGAGATAAATGAATATTTCGGAGAGGGAGTAAGAAAGGAGAGAGGATATGGAAAGATTAACAATAAAGTGTGAGGAATTGTTTGTACCCAAGAAGATATGTACAACAGATCGCTTTGGCGAAGTAGATGACTGCGACGCATGCGACAGTGTATGCGATTCGGATTGCAAAAATTGTGCAATACAGGAATGTTTTACTCGCTTAGGAGAGTATGAGGACACCAGCCTTACACCGGAGCAGATCAAAGGAAAAGCAGAAGCTCTTAAAATATATCAAGAGCAAGGACTTACACCAGATCAGATCCGGGAGCTGAAGGAGCGGGATACGGCGAAAGCACCGGAAAATGTACAGGATGCATTCGGAGACGGAAGGCTGGTCTGCCCGAACTGCAGAAACTCAGTGATTAATTATTTTAACAGGAGCCGGCCGCCACAGTTCTGCATGATTTGCGGCCAGAGACTTAAGTGGGAGGAATGACATGCAAGAAATAAGCTACGGATCATGTGTATCAAAGGAAAGATGCAAAGAGATTCTGACGGAAGAGATTCAGGATCTTCTTCCACCGGAAAAATGGATGGACTACGAGAGATCGGTAAACAGGGTACTGTATGAATTCAATAAATCAGATGGGGCAAAGCCGAAATTCCATAAAGGAAAGCATGTAAATGACTGGTATACGTGTGGAAATTGCGGAAGCGGAGTCGATATAGGGGATAACTTTTGCAAGAACTGTGGATATAAGTTGCTGTGGGACGGAATACGGTGCCTGACCAGATAAGGAGGGAAGAGAATATGAAGGTAAGTGAAGATGAAAAGACAGATAGATTTGGAATCTATCCAGCATTATGGATAAAAGGCAAGGATGCAAACCCTCAAAAAATATACGAAGCGCTGTGGAGCAGATACGGCGGGCAAGGTTATAAATTTGCAATCGTGTTTGATTGCTCCAAAGACGAGTGGGAGGATCTGGAAAAGGAAACACCAGTATACTTCCTTGACGAAATACTGGAAGAAGCAATCGACTATTGCGGACTGGAAGAAGTAAGAAGGAGGTTGGACGAGCTGTCATGCAGGAAATCGTAAACAATGATTCGGAATACATCAAACTAGCAAGGCATTGTATCGGACTTGACAGAAAGAAACCATATACGCGGCATGGCAAGAAATTTTATAAGCCGTACAGGAATTATTATTACTGTAAAAAGGGTAATGAATGTTGGGATGTGATGGTTTTCTCTGGGTATGCAGGGTACTGGATAGAAAATAGGGAAGGATATGTAAGCTATTATCTCACCAGAGAAGGACTGGATTGGCTTGGGGATTGTTTAGGAATACATATTCATGACGAGGAGGACTGACATGCAGGAATTAGAGAAGATTCTGGATATTGCAGAAATAAATGCAATAAAAGACCTCATAGAAGAAAATGAGCAATGCTATAAAACATGCGAAGGGTGTTGTAACGAGGTGACAAGAGGAAAGTGTAATTGTAAAGACGCATTAATCATTAATGTCATTGAAAAAATGAAAATGCACATGAATGACGGCTGGATACCGGTAGAGGAACGTCTGCCGGAAGAAAAGACAAATCCAGTGACGCAAGATTTTTACGAATATCAGGTGACGGCAAAATTCCAGGACATTGAAGACATACGGCATTATAAGTTCGGAAACGGTCATTGGTGGCACGGTCCTGGTATTGTAGATCAATATGTTGTTGCGTGGCTCCCACGCCCAGATCCGTATCGGAAGGAAGGGTAGAGAAGCATGCCTAATAAAGCGTCGAAATTGATTCGTTTTCAAGGAGAACAGATATTAAGAGGGGAGGAAGATAAAAATGCCAGACAACATGGGAAAAAATGCGGAAGGATATCCGGATCCGACGGTGGGATCCGCATGGAGAAATATTCGGAAAGAAGAGATCCGGCGGGAGACAGAGCGAATGGCTGTGATCAGTAGCCTAATCCCGATTATGAAACAAACCGCAGAGCTGGCAGGTTTTGAGGTTGTTGGCCGGATTGTCCTGAAGGACAAGCAAACAGGAAAAGAATACAGATAGGAGCGTGGTATTGTGAATGCAAGATATCCGAATTTGGAACTTCTTGAGTACAAAGCAAGAGTAGCATTATCTCAAGATGAGGAGTTTTTGAAGCTCTTCGAAGAGAAGAAAAGGAATAATAAGTATGCATATGCGGAAATAGATGCCGTAATGTTCCCTCAAATCTGGGGAAGTACATGCACCGGGTTTGATGTTACTGAAGATGGAAGTCCTGCGATAGGTGGCTGCTCGATGACAAAAGAATACACAACGGTGCTCCATGAACTTGGCACCGATACATACATCATATTCTTCGGCGAGAAGATATGCTATAAAGTGACCAATGCTAATGCAGAGTTCTATGAAGATCTTCAGGCAAGGAGAATGGCAAGCCTGAGCGAAGCAAAGAAACGGTATTAGTGAAAGGGGCAAAGATGTATACAGTATGTCAGAAATGCGGAAAGAAACTGACGGATCCGGAGAGCATGCGAAGAGGATACGGACCGGAGTGCTGGTCGCAGATCAGCGGTATTTCCACGGCTGATTCCGGCGGGCCGAGAAACGAAGCAGATCTTCCAGGGCAAATGACCATATTTGACTTCCCTGATGCTATTCCAAATGGAGGTATGAATGGGTGAAATTGTCTTATTCCCTACACACAAAGATTACTGTGGAAAGTGTGTGTATAACAATGGAAAAACTGGTGGATGCGAAAATGAAGAGTACATAAAAAATTCGTACAAAGTGAATTGCGTATGGAAGTATTGTCCATACAGGAAGGAGAAAAGAGATGGAAGAAGAGAAGGATGTTGAGAAAATAGTGATACATTATGAGGATGGCACAGAAAAGGTTATTGATAAAGGCTTTTTCTGTAACATGAAAGAGGAAGATGGAAGTGCGGTATTAGAATTTAATATGTGCCATGTGCCGGGAAGAGAGATAGAGCTTATCATTGAGGGCTGTCTGCAGCTTGGATTTAAGCTTGGGATATTTAAAGAGGAGGAGTGATTCCGTGGAGGAGCATTGTGTGATATGTGGAGAGGTAATACCAGAGGGGCGCCAGGTGTGCCCGATCTGTAATCGGGAGTATGAAGGCGTGCCGGCGCTGTCGAGAACTGATAACGAAACGCTGATCTGCCCGGAGTGCGGCACCGCCCAAGCGTTAGATGACGCATTAAGGGGATCTGATATGCCGGAGGAAGAAAAGCAGGCATATAAAGAAGGGATCCTGAAGGCAATATATCGATAGTCGGAGGTAAAAAACATGGATATGAAAGATCACGTTGAATTCGTTGCTCTCACAAAAGAAGAAGTAGAGCAAATGATCGCCAAGGCAGCTCTTGCGGGTGCATCTGTCGCGGCTGAAACACTTGAAAAGGCACATCAAAAAGAGCAGAAAGAGCTGAAGGATCGCAGACTGCATAATACGAGACTGCTTCTCAGGAATTACAGAATGTTGAGAGAAAGCTGCTCCAAAGCAATTTATCAGAAAGAGCATTCTGAAAAATCTACAGAAGAAGTCATAGAAGATCTTATGAGCATGAGGGCAAGTGACGGGGTGATCGTGAATTCGATCAAGGAGTCTGCAGAGAGGACGGGGATTATCATATCTCATGTTGACCGAATGCTTGATGTCTTCCGGATGTATTGCGGAAAATGCGGAGAGAAGGAAAAACGCCAGTATAAGGTTATAAAATCAATGTATATCACTAAAGAGGGATCTTCTGCGGCGGAATTGGCAAAGAAATTCGGCGTCAGCAAGGTAACCATATACGATGATATCAAGACAGCGGAGGAAAGACTTTCTGCTTTGTTTTTTGGAATTAACGGACTCCGTTTTTATTGATTTTAAAGGCTTGAGGGATATTAACGGAAATCGTTAACTTAAACTTGACTTAATAACGGAAAATGAGTATGATAAGGGAGTAAAATCTTATCATAAGCCAAGAGCCACCGGGTGTCCGGTGGCTCTTTCAGTATAGTCTGGGGAGGAGGAAGAGAAAAAGAAAGATACAGGATGCTCCTTTAATACATAAAAGGAGAATTTGGAATGAAAGGGTTAGTAATTCTGGCGGTTTACGCAGCGATCATGATCACTGCCACGCTGATATTTACTAAAAAAGAAAAGAATGTAGAGCGGTTCTGCGTTGGGAATCGAAAGGAAAATTGGATAATGTCTGCTTTGAGCATAGCAGCTACATGGATCTGGGCGCCGGCACTATTTGTATCGACAGAGAAAGCGTATACAAATGGGTTTGTCGGTCTTTTTTGGTTCTTGGTGCCAAATGTGTTATGTCTGATCATTTTCATACCATTCGCAAAGCGGATACGGAAGGAAATGCCGGAGGGCATCACACTATCCGGATATATGAGGGATAAGTATCATTCTGAAGGCGTTAAGCGGGTGTATCTCTTTCAGCTTATGGGGCTTTCGGTATTATCGACAGGGGTTCAGCTTCTGGCCGGCAGCCAGGTGTTGAGCACTGCGACCGGAATATCATTTGAGCTTGTCACTGTTCTGTTGGCGGTCATCGCTTTATCGTATTCTTTGTTTTCGGGGATAAAAGCGTCCATGTTGACAGATGCAATACAGATGATCTTTATGCTGGCGGCAAGCGCAGCATTCTTGATCATGACGATAAAGTCCGGCGGAACTTCTGGAATACTGGAAGGAATACATGGAATATCCGGGAACTACACGTCATTTTGGTCGAAAGACGGGATAGAGGTGTTTCTTGCTTTCGGATTGCCAACGACAATCGGATTGCTTTCCGGGCCATTTGGAGATCAATCGTTCTGGCAGAGAGCGTTCGCAGTGAAGAGCAATCGGATCGGCCATGCCTTTTTGGTTGGGGCGATATTGTTTGGGATGGTTCCTTTTTCAATGGGGATCCTCGGGTTTGCCGGAGCTGGGATCGGATATCAGGCGAAAGATCTTGGAGTTATCAATTTTGAACTGATTCGTGAGATGTTCCCTGCGTGGGTGGTGCTTCCGTTCCTGTTCATGATCATATCGGGGCTTTTATCAACGGTAGACAGCAATTTATGCGCTGCGTCATCTCTTGTAACGGACATGTGCGGCGGGAAGGAACTCAAAAAGACGAAGACGGCCATGGTCGTCCTGCTTTTGGCGGGGATCCTGATTGCCAATATACCGGGGATGACGGTCACGCACCTGTTTCTCTTTTACGGGACATTGCGGGCGTCGACGCTGTTGCCGACTGTTATGACGCTGAAGGGAGTGAGGTTCACTCCGAGAGGAATACAGTATGGAGTCATCTCTGCTTTGGCCGTAGGGCTTCCTATTTTTGCCTACGGGACGGTTTTAAACAGTGGACCATATAAAACCCTTGGCAGCCTTACAACAGTGCTGTTAAGTGGAATTGTGGGGATGATAGTTACAAAAGCGGAGGTGCGGCATGGAAAGAGTGCTCGGTAAAAAACAGTCAATACGGAATGAGGACTGGCTGAAAGCCGTGAAACGTATTGAAGAGTTGGTTTCAAGAGAGGAACTGGATGAAAAGGTCCGCTCAACCATTGAAGAGATCCGGCATACGACCGGCGGGAAAAAAGCAGCATACGCATGGTCCGCCGGGAAAGACAGCCTTGTGCTCGGAGAAATATGCCGAAGAGCGGGAATTGTGAATTGCATGATGGGGATCTGCAGCTTGGAATACCCGGCGTTTATGAAATGGGTGGATAAGCACAAACCAAAAGAACTGGAGATCATAAATACAGGACAGGATCTGGAATGGTTGTCCAAAAACCCTTCTATGCTTTTCCCACAGGACAGCGCAACCGCAGCGAAATGGTTCTCCATTGTGCAGCATAGGGCACAGGCGAAGTATTACAAAGAGAATAACCTGGACGTGATACTTCTTGGGCGCCGGCGCGCAGACGGGAATTACTGCGGAAAAGGCTTCAATATATACAGTAACAGGAACGGCGTTACCAGATACAGCCCTTTGGCTTCGTGGAGCCACGAAGAAATACTTGCCTTTATCCATTATCATAAAGTCAGCATGCCGCCGATATATCGGTGGAAGAACGGCTATTTATGTGGGACACATCCGTGGCCGGCCAGACAATGGACCGGATCAGAGGAAAATGGATGGCGAGAAGTATATGAAATTGATCAAAGCATTGTTTGTGATGCGGCGAAGTGGATTGACGGCGCCGCAAAATTCCTTAATTCGCTATAAAGCTATTTGCAGATAGCCATAATGCTCCTTCAAATACAGCATTTGGAGGAAAAGTATGAAGCAATTAACCATGAAACTGAAAGATCTGGTCCGGCCGGAGCGTAACATCAGGATCCACACGGAAAAGCAACTGGCGGAATTTGAACGAAGTGTTCGCATGTTTGGACAGATCAGACCGATCGTCGTAGATGAGAACAATATCATTCTGGCGGGGAATGGATTATATGAGACGCTTCTGCGAATGAACAGAGAAGAGGCGTTGGTCTATAAGTACGAAGATCTTACAGAAGCGCAGAAGAAAAAGCTGATGATCGCCGACAATAAGATCTTCTCCCTTGGTATCGAAAACCTTGATACGTTAAATGAGTTCCTGGAAGAATTGGAAGGAGATTTGGATATCCCGGGATTCGACGAGGATATTTTAAGGCAAATGGTCGCCGATGCGGATGAAATCACGGAAAAGATTTCGGAGTACGGAACCCTTGACGAAGAAGAAGTCCGCAAGATAAAAGAGGCGAACGAAAAGAGGGAACAGGCAGAAGCCACAGATAATGGAGCGGATCAGGAAACAGATCTTCCATTGCAGGCACCAGAGCGTCAAAGCGGGGGCGATGCGGGCGTCGGGCAGGAACCGGCGGAGACTGGGAGGTTTGTAATTTGTCCGAAGTGTGGTGAGCGCATATGGCTGTAAAAAGAAAGGAAGCCAGCATCAACGTGGTGAAGGCCGCAGAGATCCGGATCAAGAACGTGTTCCGAAATGGACTCCCGGTATTCTTTTCGTTCAGCGGCGGAAAAGACAGCTTGTGCGTAGCGCAGCTTCTCATGAACCTTGCAAACCGGGGAGAAATAGACATGAAGCAGCTTACCGTCCAATTCATAGACGAAGAAGCGGTTTTCCCATGCATGGAGGAGACTACAAAAGCGTGGAGAAGAAAGTTCATGATGATGGGGGCAAAGTTCGAATGGTTCTGCGTAGAGGTGAAACATTTCAACTGTTTCAACGCCCTGTCGAATGACGAAACCTTTATCTGCTGGGATTCTACAAAGCAAGATGTATGGGTAAGGCGCCCGCCGAGCTTTGCGATCCGGAATCATAAATTGTTGCGGCCGAGGATTGACGCATATCAAGATTTCCTCCCACGAACCTGCGTATCGGGGATTACAATGGTGGGAATCCGGACGGCAGAGTCGCTGCAGCGTTTGCAGAATATCGCCGCAATGACAAAGGCCGGAAAGACCATGACCAACAAAAAGCAGATCTTCCCGATATACGACTGGACAAATAATGATGTCTGGCTTTATCTGAAGCAAGAAAAAGTCGATATCCCGGAGATATATCTGTTTTTGTGGCAATCTGGAAGTTCAAAACCGCAGCTTAGAGTTTCGCAGTTCTTTTCCGTAGACACGGCGAGATCACTGGTAAAGATGAATGAATATTATCCGGACCTTATGGAGCGGATAATCCGAAGAGAGCCAAACGCATATCTTGCGGCGCTTTATTGGGACAGCGAGATGTTTGGCCGTAGTAGCAGAAAACGCCGCGAAATGGAATCAAATGCCCCGGAAAAAGATTATAAGAGTGAACTTATACATATGTTCGGAAATATGGACGTGTATTTTGATACACCGCATAAGAGACATATCGCTGAGCGCTACAGGAATTTCTTTCTACAAGTTTCAGCGATTGCAACACAAGAAGATTTCAAACATATTTATGAGGGGCTTATATCTGGAGATCCCAAAATGAGGACATTCCGGGCACTTTATCATCGGATTTATGGGAAATATATTGCAGAAGCGAAGAAAACGGAGGAAAGCAGACATGGACAATAAGCTGATCGCGCCATTAAGTACATTACAATGGGTGCCGCGGGAATGGCTCAAACCTAATGATTACAACCCGAACAAAGTTTCAAAGGAGAATTTGAAGCTTTTAAAGCAGTCGATTTTGACAAATGGCTGGACGCTTCCGATTGTTGTCCGGCCGGATTATACGATTATCGATGGATTTCACAGATGGACCGTAGCGGGAGAAGATCCATTGGCATCTATGCTCGATGGAAAAGTTCCGATAGTAGTAGTAAAACATTCAGAAAGATCGGAGGACATATACGGCACGGTGACTCATAATAGGGCAAGAGGAACACATCTTCTGGAACCCATGAAGGCTATTGTAAAAGAGCTGATGGGTGAAGGAAAGACAGTAGAAGAGATCGGGAAACAGCTCGGCATGAAGCCGGAGGAGATTTTTCGGTTATCGGACTTCTCGAAAGAGGATTTTCTCAACATGATGACTAAAGGAGTCACAGAATTTTCAAAAGCAGAATATGTTACAAAAATCTGATGATGTTCTGTTATAGCGAATATAGAACACTGACCGGCGGCGCGAAGGAAACAGCTCGCCGGTTGTTTTGTATCCGAAAAAAATACGATATGGGAGGTGATGGCGGTGCCGAGAGCAAGAAGCCCTGACAGCATAGAGGCGGAGAAGTTGTATAAATCTGGCATGGCTCTTGTTGATATCGCAAAGAAACTCGGCAAGCCAGAGGGAACCGTCCGAAGATGGAAATCAACCCAAAAATGGGATGAGAATGGTAAAAAAAAACAAGGCGAACGTTCGCAAAAGGAAAGTGCTTCACAAAAAGCGAGCGTTCGTAAACGAGGCGGACAGCCAGGGAACCAGAATTGCAAAGGAAAACAGAATGCAAAGGGGCATGGAGCTCCGAAGGGAACACAGAATGCCTTGAAGCATGGAGGGTATTCCGCCGTCTACTGGGACACGCTCGATGATGAAGAGAGAGAGCTCATAGAGACGATGCCGCAGGACGAGGAAGAAATACTGATAAACCAGATCATGTTGTTTACGGTCCGAGAACGCCGGATCATGAGAGCTATTAATAGATATCGTGATGCAAAAGGCGGTGTTTACGTGGCCGGAGTTACAAAGTTCGAGGAAAAGAGAACGTTTAAAGACGATGAAGAAAAAGAACTTTATGATAACCGAGTTCGAGAGAAAGTAGAAAAAGGAGACAGGCTTCCCGGCGAACATTATAGTCTGCAGACAATGACCGCCTCTACTGCCGATCTGGTTGCTCGCTTGGAAAAGGAACTTACCTCTGTTCAAAGCCAAAAGACGAAAGCTGTGGATGCCTTGGCTAAACTCAGATTTGAGAAAGAGAAGATCGCAGGAGAGTCGAAAGGAAATGAACTTGTCCGCACTTGGGCGGAAGGCGTCATAAAGGCAAGGAGGGGAAAAGATGGACAATAACATGGATTGGCTGTCAGATTTCCTCGATGAAAGCATACCGCTTTGGCGCGATGATCCTGTGATGTTTTTCCGTGAAGTGCTTGGCTTTGAACCAGATGAATGGCAGGCAGAAGCCGCCGAAGATCTGGCGCACAACCCGAAAGTCAGCATCAAGTCTGGACAGGGTGTAGGAAAGACTGGTCTGGAGGCCGCCGTGTTCCTGTGGTTTATCACCTGTTTTCCTTATCCGCGTATTGTGGCAACGGCACCAACGAAACAGCAGCTCCACGATGTGCTGTGGTCTGAAATTTCAAAATGGATGAGCCACTCTCCTTTGCTCTCCAGGCTTCTAAAATGGACAAAGACATATGTTTATATGGTCGGCAATGAAAAGCGTTGGTTTGGCGTAGCGAGGACTGCTACAAAGCCAGAAAACATGCAGGGGTTTCACGAGGATAACATGCTGTTCATTGTGGATGAAGCTTCGGGCGTAGCTGATCCGATTATGGAGGCTGTCCTTGGTACGTTGTCAGGAGAGAACAATAAGCTGCTTATGTGCGGTAACCCGACAAAGACAACGGGAACATTCTACGATAGCCATACACGGGATCGAGCCCTGTATAAATGCCATACTGTATCATCGGCTGACAGCAAGCGGACCAATAAAGAGAATATTGATTCGCTGATCAAGAAGTACGGGTGGGATTCCAATGTAGTACGAGTTCGTGTCCGCGGAGAATTTCCAAATCAGGAAGACGATGTATTTATAGCATTGTCCACGATCGAGCAATGCGGAAGCCGCCTGTTTGAACTACCGGAGGATAGCCGGTTACCGTATATCATATTCGGAGTCGATGTGGCACGGTTTGGAGATGATGAGACGGTTATATACCGCAACTCCAGGGGAAAGCTGCAGATAGTTGCAACCCGAAGGGGGCAGGATCTCATGAGAACAGTCGGCGATATTGTTCGCCAGTACAAGAAAGCGATCAAAGAATTCCCGGATTATCGAGGCAGAATCTATGTGAACATAGATGACACTGGTCTTGGCGGCGGGGTGACAGACCGCTTACGGGAGGTCAAAAGGGAGCAAAAGCTGAACAGGCTGTACGTTGTTCCCATTAACGCAGCTGAAAAGATCGAGACGGATACTAAAGCAGGGAAAGATGCCGCAGAGCATTACAATAACCTGACAACGCATATGTGGGCGACATTGAAGGACCTCATGGAGAATAAAGAGGTTGAGATCGAGGAGGATCAAGAGACATTCGCACAACTTTCTTCCAGAAAGTATTTCCTTGCGAGTAACGGGAAGCTGGAGGTTGAAAGCAAGAAAGAAATGAAAAAGCGAGGGCTCGACTCTCCGGACCGTGCGGATGCGTTGGCATTATCTGTATATCTTGGAAAAATCAAGAAGTACACCGGAAGCGCTCCGAATCAAGAAAGCTCTGCTGGTCTTGGTAAGAGCAGTTACTGGAGAAACAAATAGGAGGTAGATATCTGTGGGCATAATGAAAAAGAAAGAGGCATATGTCACGAAAGGGACTCGGCTGATCGAGGAAAAGAAGCTTCCAGAGGCGACAGAAGTTGTGGTGGAAGGGCTGAATTTTTACCAGAACAAGATCATAAAGGCTTTGAATGGGCATCCCGTTGCGGATACCGCATTGGTCGTTGTGGCTTTGAGGAATACGGCCGATATGCTTGAAAAGCAGGAGCCGAGTTGCCGAGGATTGGTCGAGTGGCTCGACAAGAAAACTACGAAACCAGAACTGCGGGCGCAGAGAAGGGTAGAAAAAACAAGAAAACGATGAAAGAAAGGAGGAGATGGCTATGGCAGAGATCGGCCGGATAGGTCAGAAA
>PPYF01208587.1_pt1 | contig 32660 bp, 31 predicted proteins | sample 1559871 | NCBI WGS metagenome assembly PPYF01 (sample SAMN08240021, study PRJNA423297) | Human gut metagenome, whole genome shotgun sequencing project.
CTTTACTGAAACTATATGGGATATAACTGTACTTGATACGAAAACAAGTCCCACCAAAAATTGTCACCACTTTTCCTTAAATTTTCCGCAAAAAACGGTTAAAAATAAGCTTATTTTCTTAGTAAAAGTATACTAAAACTTGCTTTTTAAAAAATGTCATCCTTTTTCGTTCTAAAAAAGGGTGACAATTTTTCTAAAAGTTCGTATCCGTTCCGTCTTCTAAACGCCGATAAAAAAATGGAGCTTCCCGGTGTTTTAATGCAAGGTCAAAGTGAATTTCGGGTGTAGGCAGCGAATATTTCACGAAAACACCCAAATCTATTGGAAAAACTGGTTAAACATTCAATTTTTTAACCAGTTTTGGGTATCATATTGTAAGAAAACTTTGAGAACCCAAAATTTTACGATTTTATGGGATGGCGAAAGAAAAATACGCTCTAAATACCCAATCCTTGTATTGAAATACGGCGCCCTCATAGGAAGGCGCCGCACCATGTTACTATTTTAAGTTTGCTGAAATTTTTTATCTTCCCGCCATCAATCCCGTATCCACCTGCAGATCGTTTCCGTCTGCCGCGGAAGTAGCAAGATAATCGCACCTCTCATTCATCTCATGTCCATCGTGACCTTTTACCCAGATGAATGTTACCTGATGAGCTTCCTTTGCCTTTAAAAGCCGTTTCCAGAGATCTACATTCTTCACCGGTTCATTTTTTCCCCGCTTCCAGCCTTTTCGAAGCCAGCCATCGATCCAGTGCTGATTAAATGCGTCCACCAGATACTTGGAATCTGAATATAATTCGATCTCGCAGGGACGGTTCAAGGCTTCCAGCCCCGCAATGGCTGCCATAAGTTCCATGCGGTTGTTTGTTGTTTTCACATACCCCGCTGACAATTCTTTTTCGTGAAGCTGTCCTTTGCCGTCCACGTAATGAAGAACACAGCCGTAACCTCCCGGTCCATCCGGGTTTCCCCGGGCTGAACCGTCTGTATATATTTTTACAAACATTGTTTTCTCTCCTACTCCCACACGCCTGTTTTTTCAAATTTCTGCGCTGCCTGCTGCGCCTCTGTAACGATTTTTTTATCATAACCGATCATTTCCAGAAGCCGGATGGCATTTCTGGTGGTAGCGCGGCCTTTTTTCAGCTGATAATTGAAAAGTACATCGTGGTCTATAATTTCTTCTTCAAAATGATAATTCGTATAACAATCCTCCAGAATATAGGAAAGTTCTATATCGTGAGTGGCTGCCAGCGGAAGGACTTCCGGTCTTTGCAGGTATTTCAGTATCCGGGAGGAAGCGGCGATCCGCTCGATGGTATTCGTTCCCCGAAGCACCTCGTCCACAATACAAAGCACCGGCTGGTCTTTCTTGCATTCTTCCAGAATCCGCTGCAGGGATTTTATTTCCACAATATAATAACTTTCACCGCCCTCCAGGTTATCTCTGAGCGCCATGGAAGTCATCACTTTCAGATAATCTCCCTCGTAGGTATGGGAAATACAGGTGAAAATCGTCTGGGATAAAATAACATTCAGCGCAATAGTCTTTAAAAAAGTGGATTTTCCCGATGCATTGGAACCGGTCACCAGAATCCCTCCCCGGATCTCTATGCTGTTTGCCACCGGATTTGGAATCAGCGGATGATACAAGTCTTTCATACTGACAAAAACCTGTTCTCCGCTGCGCCTTTCCTGGTTTTCCCGAAGTTTCGGAATCGAGTAATACGGCAGATATTCCCGGAAAGAAGCCACAGCGATCAGGGCATCCAATTCTCCCATCACCGTAAAAAGCGTATCAATATCTTTCTCATGTCCATAAACGCCTTTCAGCATGGAATAAAACTTGATCATATCCACCTGAAACATAATCTTCAGATAAGACAGCACAAAAGCTTCCAGACCATCCTGCATTCCATTCGTGGAAGTAACTAAAAAAGCTCCCCTGCGAAATCCCTGAAATTTCTTTCTCGCTTTTTCCATCCGCTCCAGGTAACTTTGAATCTCAGGATTTTCCATTTTTGAAAAACCGTCCGCTGCCTTCAAAAGACGAAGAATACATAAAAAACAATTCAGATAGGGCTCGATTTTTCTGGAATCTTTCATATGCACATATCCGTTAAAACACAAAATCACCAACAGGAGCAATGCCCCTGCCAAAGGCTGCACAAAGATGGAACCAATGCCTCCCAGTGTCAAACACGCCAGAAAAATATACTTTCCCACGCCCTTCTGTTCCACATCCTTCAAAGCGAAAATATAATCCGACAGGGACATGGAGGAGATTTTACGCACCTCCTGCACCAGCATCTGAATCTCTTCCCGCTCTTTTTGATGGATACGGAAATATTCAATCAAACGATTTCGTTCCTCCAGGGTCTCACGGTCAAATTCCGGCAGCCGGAGCATCGCATACAGTACGTCCTCTCCGCAAGAAGAAACTGTGGTATTCATATTGATAAAAATCTGATCCATATTCAGATCATTCCAGGTGATATCGTCTACCAGAAAACGTTCTCCCTGATGTCTTCTGGCATAATGGGAAATACTCTCCAATTCTTCTGTGGAATATTCCCTCTCTGTGACAGAACCCCACATTCTTCTCACTTTTGCCAGAAACCACTTCTTTTGTTTTTTCCTTTCCAGAATCATCCAAATCGCTGCCACTGCCACAAACAGAGCGATCGTCAAAATCGTAATCATCGTTTCTCTCGTCATTTTCTCAAAAACTGCTCAAAAATCCGCAGCGTCTCCCGAGTAGTCTCTTCCATGTGAGCGTTGGAAAGAAAAATCGCCTCAAACTGAGAAGGAGCAAGATGTATTCCATGTTCCAGCATGTATTTAAAATATTCTGCAAATGCTTTCGTATCGCTGGTCTTTGCATCCTCATAATTTTTCACCTTTCGGGAGGTAAAATACAGACAGCCCAAAGAACCGACAAAATTCATGGTCCATGGTTTTCTAGTCTCTTTCAGAAGTTTTTCCATCCCTCCGAACAAGCACTTTCCAGTCTCTTCCAGATGGGTATAAATTTCCGAATGGTCTTTTAAAATCTTTAACTGGGTAAGACCTGCCGCCATAGCCACCGGATTGCCGCTTAAGGTTCCCGCCTGATATACATTTCCTGCCGGAGCCACCATTTCCATGATCTCTCGTTTACCGCCGTAAGCTCCCACCGGCATTCCCGCGCCGATAATTTTTCCGTATGTAACCAGATCCGCAGAAACGCCAAAATACTCCTGCGCGCCGCCGAATGCCAGACGAAAACCTGTAATCACCTCATCAAAAATCAGCACACTGCCCTGATCGGTACACAATCTACGAAGGCCTTCCAAAAATCCCGGTTCTGGAAGAACCACGCCCATATTCGCCGCCACCGGTTCCACAATCACCGCTGCAATCTCACCGGAATATTCTTCAAATAGTTTTTTTACACTTTCCAGATCATTGTACACTGCTGTAAGCGTATCTTTGGTGCATCCTTCTGGAACTCCCGCACTGTCGGGAACTCCTGCCGTCATCACACCGGAACCTGCTTTTACCAGCAGAGCATCGGAGTGTCCGTGATAACAACCGGCAAACTTTATGATCTTATTTCTTCCCGTATAACCTCTTGCCGCCCGGATAGCGCTCATCACAGCTTCTGTACCGGAATTTACCATACGGATCATCTCTACGGAAGGGATGTTTTCACAGATAAATTCTGCCATCTCCACTTCGATCTCCGTAGCTGCCCCAAAACTCAAGCCACTCTCCGCCTTCCGTATCACTGCTTTGAGGATTTCCTGATTGTTATGTCCCAGGATCATCGGTCCCCAAGAACAAATGTAATCAATATATTTATTTCCATCGGCGTCAAACAGATAAGGACCGGTAGCCCCCTCCACAAACCGGGGATTCATGCCTACCGAACCGTAAGCCCGCACCGGACTGTTGACGCCTCCCGGGATCACTTTTACCGCTCTCTGAAACAATTCTTCCGATCTGCTCATTATCCAATTCTCCCTTCGTCCATACATTTTGCCAGCTCTTTCGCATAGTAGGTGAGATAAATCTGCGCGCCTGCCCGATAAGTGCTCACCGCCATCTCACACATGATTCGTTCCTCATCGATCCAACCCTTTTGAGCCGCCGCTTTCACCATGGCGTACTCTCCGCTGACACTATAAGCAGCCACCGGAACATTTGTCACTTCCCGCACCCGGGTGATCATATCCAGATAAGACAGCGCCGGTTTTACCATCACGATATCGGCTCCCTCTTCCACATCCAGCAGCGCTTCTTTTACTCCCTCGCGGCTGTTGTGAAAATCCATCTGGTAACTTTTTCTGTCTCCAAATGCCGGAGCGGAATCCGCCGCCTCCCGGAATGGTCCATAAAATGCAGACGCATATTTTACCGCATAGGACATGATCGGTGTCTCTTTATATCCATTTTTATCCAGAGCCTGACGGATCGCCAGAACTCTTCCATCCATCATATCGGAAGGCGCCACCATATCTGCTCCCGCCTGTACATGAGAAACAGCAGTCTTCGCCAAAAGTTCCAGCGTACTGTCATTTTCCACCTCGTGACCACAGAGCATACCGCAATGGCCATGGGAAGTATACTCACAAAGACATACGTCTGTAATATAATAAATCTCCGGAAATTTTTCTTTTGCTACCTGAAGGGCTCTCTGCACAATCCCATCCTGCGCGTATGCCTGGCTGGCGATCTCATCTTTCACATCAGGAATCCCAAACAACATCACGCTGCCCACGCCTGCTTTTGCCACCCGCTCCAGTTCATAGGGCAGACGGTCCAGCGTATAGCGAAACTGTCCCGGCATGGATGAGATCTCATCTTCTTTTCCCATTCCTTCCTGCACAAACATAGGATATATAAGGGAAGATTTGTCCATTCTGGTCTCCCGGACCATCTTTCTCATATATTCCCCGCCTCTTAATCTTCTCGGTCTTTTAATCATATCCATGATCTGTCATCTCCTAAACTTTTGTTCATTTCTTTTCTCCGGCTAATTGTATAACCAGTTCTACAAGACTGTCAATAGACGCTTCTTTTGCCGTATATGTGTGCATTCCGTATTCTTCCGCCTGCGCCGCCGTCTGCTTTCCGATACAGACCGCTTTCACTTTGGAATATTCCAGCTCCGGCAAAGCATGTACAAATCCCCTTACCGTGGATGCGCTGGTGAATACAGCGTAATCAATCTCTCCCCGCTCAAAAGCTCCGGATTCATCAACGATGCTCTGTACCTCATATCGGGTTTCATACGTTGCTACATCATCCACCACGAGATCTTTTCTCACGGAAAGTTCCCTGATAATCTCTGCATTACCGATTGCTGCCCTTGGAATCAGAATGTGAGAATTTTCCTCACAGCACTCTGCCATTTTTTTGCCCAGAGAAGCTCCATCAAAAACCTCCGGCATCAGATCCGGATACATTCCTCTCGCTTCCAATTCTCTCTTTGTACCTTTTCCAATAGCCGCAATCTTTGCCCTTCCCAAAGCCCGAATATCTTTTCCATTTTTTTTCAAAAATTCAAAGAAGATTTTTACGCCGCTGGGACTGGTAAAGGCAATCCACTGATACTTCTCCAACTGTTCCAGACATTCCCTGATCTTACGGTCATCCTCCACGGGAGAAAGGGCAATGGCGGGAAGTTCCAACACCTCCGCCCCCTGTTTTCTCAGTCTGTCCGCCATCTGGGAAATTAATTCTTTCGGTCGGGTTACCACGATCTTGCATCCTGCCAGAGGAAGCTTCTCATACCATTCAAATCGATCTGCTACCTCACAGACGCCTCCTACCACAATGATCGCCGGAGTGAGGATTCCCTGGCGATCCACTTCTTCTTTCAAAGTTCCCACCGTAGCCACAATCCTTTTCTGACCTGCCGTCGTCCCCTGCTGCAGAATCGCCGCCGGCACCGACGGACTCATCCCCGCCTTTATCAAATTGCTGCAGATATCTTCCAGGGCGGTAACTCCCATGAGAAATACCAGAGTCCCTCCGGTACGCACCAGCGCCTCAAAATCAATATTGTAAGACTGTCCCGCTTTTTTATGACCTGTGATCACATGAACAGAAGAACAGTAATCTCTGTGAGTCACGGGAATCCCGTTATACGCAGGTACCGCAATGCAGGAAGTCACGCCTGGAACCACTTCATAGGGGATTCCGTGTTCTGAAAGAAGCTCCAGCTCCTCTCCCCCTCTTCCAAAGAGAAAAGGATCTCCCCCTTTCAGCCGCACCACTCGATATCCTTTCTGCGCCTCCTCCAGAAGTACCTGATTGATCATTTCCTGTTTCATCAGATGATGACCTGCCCGTTTTCCTACGTTGATAAGCCGGGCGCCTGCGGGAACCATCGCCAACACGCCGTCTCCCACCAGACTGTCATAAACCACTACTTCCGCCTGTTCCAATACCTGTTTTCCTTTCAGGGTAAAAAGTCCCACATCTCCGGGGCCTGCCCCTACCAGCCAAACCTTTCCTGTCATACTTCTCCTTCAACTTCCTTCTTTAATTTTTCTGCCAGACGGATTCCCAGCGCTTCTGCTTCTTCCACCGGACCTTCCATCCTGCCTTTTTTGTATTTTCCTGTTTTTTCTTCATAGTACAGCCCCAAAAGATGGATCTGTCCTCCCCGAATCCGGGCATGTGCTGCCACCGGCGAAGAGCATCCTCCATCCAGATACCGGACAAACGCCCGCTCGGAAAGCGCCGCCCAGGTTCCTTCCTGATCTGCAAATCCTTCCAGATAAGAGTAATCTTCTCCTGCTCTTCCCTGTACTGCCAAAATTCCCTGACCTGCCGCCGGTATCATTTCCTCCGGCTCAAAATAGCGGGAAATCCGATGGGAAAGTCCCAGCCTTTTTAAACCTGCCGCCGCCAGGATCAGCCCTCCATATTCCCCTTCGTCAAGCTTTCTCAAGCGAGTGATCACATTTCCCCGGATGCTCTTATATTCCGCCTGGGGAAATAATTCTTTTAACTGTAAAATTCTTCTCTGGCTGGAGCAGCCCAGCGGTTTGGAAAAATCAATCGCATCTTTTCCTTCTGGCAGCACCAGCACGTCTCTCGGATCTTCCCGTCGGGAAAACGCCACAATCGGCAGTTCTTCAGGCGTCTCCATGGGCATATCTTTCAGACTGTGCACTGACAGATCGCTTCGTTTTTCCAGAAGCGCCCGATCCAGTTCCTTCACAAAAAGTCCCTTTCCCCCAATTTTATCCAAGGTACGGTCCAGAATCTTATCTCCCGTAGTCTTCATGGTCAGCAGAGAAATCTCCCTGTCAGGACATGCCTTTTTCAGATAATCCATCACCATTTCGCTCTGGATCACTGCAAGGCGGCTTTCCCTGCTTCCGATACATATTTTCTTCATGATTCCTCTGCTCCTTCCACTGCTTCCTCAATCCTTTCCTTTAACCGGGCTGCCCCTTTGTGATCCATTCCAGAAGCGTTAATCCCCACCACAAAATGATTTTTTTTCACGATGCCCGGAAAATGAAAATCACATTTTTCCCGGTTGCTCGCCACATTTACCAGCGCGCCCAGACATTTTGCCACACTGTAGATCTCCTCATTTAACTTATGCTGATCTGTGGTCGCCAGAACCATCCAGGCATCGTAAATGTCTTCTCTTTCATATTCCCGGCGAATCACCCGAATCTGCCCCTTCTCTTCCAAAGTCAAAAGGTCCGGATGAATCCTGGGGGCTACCACCGTAAGATTCCTGCAAAACTGACTTAACACCTTCACTCGTCTGGCCGCAATGTTTCCTCCCCCGATCACCACGATTTTTTTATCGCTGATATCCATAAATAAAGGGAAATAACCTGTCTCATTCTTCATATAGTTTTTCCAGTCCTTTCACACAGTCTGCAAATTCTCTCTGATCCAGTGTGTCCCGAAGACCGAAGATCATTTTTGTCACTACCTTTCCCGCCGCCGTATCAATGGCCTGGGAAAGCTCTTCCTTTTCCTGTTCGGAAAGAGGAAGCTTATGAAGAATCTTATGCAGCCGAAGATTCAGATCGGTCACCGCCTCTTCCCGGATTTCCTGAATTCTGGGAATCATATCCCGTCCATTGAACCATACATAAAATTCTTCCATTTCCTCCTGAAGAAGAACCTCCGCCTGTTCCATGGAACGCCTGGTTTCCTCGCCAAATTCCTCTGTTTTAAAATCATCAATCGTATACAGTTCTATTCCCGGAATCTCTGTCAATTCCGGTTCCATATCTCTGGGCACCGCCAGATCGATCAAAATCGTATCTTTTCGAATCCCTGCATCTTCCACCTGTTCTTTCGTGAGAGTATAGTTTGGACTTGCCGTAGCGCTCACCACCAGATCACAGGACGGTAAAAATTCCAGTCTTTCTCCATAATTGATCCTCTCACAGCCCATGGGAATCGTCACAATCCCGCTGCGGTACTGCCGCACCGTCACCGTCACCCGGGCTCCTGCCCTTTTTAACGTCTGCGCCGCCAGTTTACCCATTTCACCATTTCCAATAACCAGACAGTTTTTCTCTGAAAACTGAAAATTCTTCTGTCTGAGCATTTCCACTGCCTGATCCATGGCCGTCTGATTTGCTCTGGAAAACGTTACATTGGTCTTTACCTTCTTTCCTGCCGTTACCGCTTTTCTGAAAAGTACCTCCAGTACATTATCCGTCACATAATTTTCCCTCGCCATAGCCAGAGCATCTTTTACCTGAGTAATGATCTGATCCTCTGCCAAAATCAATGACTTCAGACCGCTGGTGAGATGGAACAGATGCTCTACCGCTTCCCGATCTTTTCTTCGCACAAAATACTCTTCATACTGGGTAGGATCCACCTCTTTCCATCTGCACAATTCTTCCAGGAGATCTCCTTCCCAGTCATCCTGCGTGCTTGCCCAAAGCTCCATCCGGTTACAGGTGGACAATACCACACAGCCATGGATCCCCGAAATTTTTTTCCATGTCTGCATTGCTGCAGCCGCATTTTTTTTCGTAAATGAAAATAAAGCCCGGATATCCACATTTGCCTTATTGTGATCGATACCCACCATACATATACTCATCTTTTGTTCCTCCCAAATCACATCTTCTGAATATCATAGCACAAGTTGTTTTAAATGCAAATAAATTTTCGCAAGAGAATTGACAAGAATTGTCGTTTGGAGTACACTGGCTTTAATTGAATATGATGAGGTTCCTGTGTTTTTTCTCCACAGGCTAAGAGGAAAGAGGGGTTTCATTCCCCCGCGGTCACGCCGCTGTAAAGGACGAGTCTGTTTCATTCATGTCACTGGGAGACTGGGAAGGCGAAACAGTATGAAGACTCCCGAGCCAGAAGACCTGCCCGTCATAGGAAATTTACACTTATGTTACGAACGATGGCAGAGTGTAGGATTGTTTCACAAGATTAGTATATTTTGTAGTAACTATTCAGCAGTTCACTATCCCGCGAGGTGTTGGCTTGCAGTTGCAAGCCAATCCCGAAACATACAAGCAAAAATCCCATCGCCGAAGGCAATTTTTAATGGATTTTTGCCCGTAACCGTGAGGATACTGAACAGTTACGTCTTGTGATATATCCCCGCGCGCCGATCGTAAAAGTCAACGATTCGGCGTTTTTTATTTATAACAGTTCAGCCACAATAAGCACGCAGTGCTGTTTTACGAATGGTGCGAGCTGAACTGTTTTTATTATTTTCACAATGGGATGAAAGGAGAAATAAAAATGACTTACAAACAAAAACGTATCATTGCTGCTGTCAGCGCCTTTGCGCTGTATTTCGGACTGATGCCCGCAGCCAGCGCCATGCACATTATGGAGGGGTATCTCCCGGTAGGGTTCTGTGTCGCCTGGGGTGTTGTCTGTCTTCCGTTTCTTGCAGCCGGACTGATGTCCATCCGAAAGGTTTTAAATGAAAACCGAAAAGCGCTGATTCTTCTGGCTATGTCCGGAGCTTTTATCTTCGTGATTTCTTCACTGAAGATTCCTTCCGTAACCGGAAGTTGTTCTCATATGACCGGAACCGGTCTGGGAGCTATTCTTTTTGGTCCCGCTGCGGTAAGTGTTCTGGGACTGATTGTTCTTCTGTTTCAGGCTCTTTTGCTGGCTCACGGCGGCTTAACTACCATCGGGGCAAATACTTTCTCTATGGCGGTAGCCGGACCTTTGGTTTCCTTCGGAATCTATAAATTATGCCAAAAATTAAAGCTAAATAAGTACATTACCGTTTTTCTGGCTGCTTTCCTGGGCGATCTTTTTACTTACTGCGTAACAGCCGTTCAGCTTGCCCTCGCTCATCATGCAGATACCACGATTATGGGAGCTATGGGAAAATTCATGACAGTTTTTGCTCCTACGCAGGTACCTCTGGCAGTCATCGAAGGTCTGATCACCTGTATGATCATCATGGCTCTGGAAACCTACGCAAAGCCGGAGCTTCGCGCTATTGGATTTTTAAAGGAGGGAAAATAATATGAAAAAAAGAAATATCGTCATTCTTTTACTGATCGCTATTATCCTGATCGCTTTTGTCCCTCTGTTTGCACTGAAAGACGCAGAATTCGGCGGTTCTGACGATGCCGGAAGCACCGTTGTAGAAGAAGTGGATTCTGACTTTGAACCGATTGCTGCTCCGCTCATTGAGAATATTCTCGGCGGAGAGCTTCCCGGCGAAGTGGAAAGTCTTCTCTTCTGTGTCCAGACCGGAATCGGCGTGGGAATCATTGCCTTCTGCATGGGACGTCTGGTAGAGCGGAAAAAGCTGGGAAAAGGCGAATAAAAAATAACTTACCGGTGAAAGGAGTTTTCCATGATTACAATCGACAAGCTTTGTTATACTTCCAAGCTTAGATATGTAAATGCCGGAGAAAAATTTGCGTTTGCAGTGATCACATTATTACTGTGTGTGATCAGTCGTTCGACTGCAGTCGCTTGTATTGTATTAGCAGTTACAGGGATTCTGACCGTATGGAAGGGAGGAATCCCTCTTTTCCATTATATACGATATATGATGATTCCTCTGGCTTTCCTGATTTTGAGTACGCTGGCGATTATTTTCCATCTTTCCCGCACACCTATGGATCTTTTTGCAATCCCTGTGGGAAACTGGTATATTACAAGCAGCATTGCCACCTTACAGTATGCGCTCCAACTGATTCTTACGGCTCTTGCTTCTGTGTCCTGCCTGTACTTTCTTTCTTTAAGTACCCCCATCCCCAGCATTCTGGAGGTTCTGCGGAAAATTCACTGTCCCCGAATCCTCATTGAGCTGATGATGCTGATTTACCGATTTATCTTTGTTCTGATGAACACTGCCTCTGCCATCATCACCTCACAGAATTCCCGCTTAGGAAACAGGACTTACAAAACCTCTCTGAAATCATTCAGTTCCATGGCATCGGTTCTTTTACTCCGTTCCTTCAAACGGGCAAACGCTTTATACGACGCTATGGAATCCCGATGCTATGACGGTACGCTCCACGTACTAAGTGAGAGCGCTCCTCCGAAACTTCAGCATATTGTGATGATTACCATCTTTGAGCTTTTACTATTTTTATTTGTACTGAAAGGATTTTTCTTATGAAGGATGAAATCATTTTAAAAGCGGACAATCTCTTCTATTCCTATGATGACGAAAAAAGCCATTCTCTGAATGGGCTTTCTCTGGAAATCAAAAAAGGGCACAAAGTTGCCTTTATGGGGGCAAACGGTTCCGGTAAATCTACTTTTTTCTTATGCTGCAACGGAATCCACCGCCCCACCTCAGGAACTCTCTTTTTTCATGGAGAACCGGTCGATTATTCCAGAAAAGGGCTGCTGAACCTTCGCAGTAACGTGGGAATTGTTTTTCAGGACCCGGACAATCAACTTTTTTCCGCCAGTGTCTATCAGGAAATTTCTTTCGGCGTTCTGAATCTTGGACTCAGTGAAGATAAAGCTGCCGAACGGGTGGAACAGGTGATTGCTGAACTGGAGATCACTCCTTTTCGCCACAAACCCACCCATGCGCTCAGCGGCGGACAAAAAAAACAGGTTTCCATCGCGGATATTCTTGTGATGAATCCGGAAATCATTATCTTTGATGAACCGGCAGCCGCCCTGGATCCCAAACATACCCTTTTGGTGAATAAAATTGTAGATCAGCTTACAGACAGAGGGATCACCGTTCTCATGTCCACCCATGATGTGGACTATGCCTTTTCCTGGGCGGATGACGTGATTCTTCTCAAAGACGGCAAGGTTCTGATCCAGGGAACTCCTGAACAGGTATTTGCCAACCGGTCGGCTCTGGAAGCTACAAATTTAAAGCAGCCTGCCTGTCTGGAACTCTTTGAAAGCCTGTGCAGAAAAGGCATTTTGAAAACTTCACTTCCCATTCCCCGGGATTTGAAACAACTGGAAGCTTATATTGCCAAAGTCAGCGAAAGAACTTATCATGGAGGAACATTACCTATGCAAAAAGAAAAGAAAGCAATCCTTGTGGTCAGCTTCGGTACCAGCTACCACCATACACGAGAAAAAACGATTGATATCATAGAAAATGAAATTCAGGCTGCTTTTCCGGAATACACGGTTTATCGTGCCTGGACCAGCAAAATGATCATGGCAAAACTGCTGAAAAGAGATGGAATCAAGATTAATAATGTAAAAGAAGCGATGGAACAGATGGCTGCCGACGGCATCACTGATGTGATCATTCAGCCCACCCATGTGATCAATGGAATTGAAAATGATCTGATGAAAGAGGATGCCCTCTCCTATCAGGATCAATTTCACAGCCTGTCCTTTGGAACTCCGCTGCTCACCAGTGAGCAGGATAACTGGGATATGATTCAGGCAATCGCCGATGAATTTTCCGCTCTTTCTGATGAGGAAGCTCTGGTTCTGATGGGACATGGAACCACCCACTACGCTAATTCCATCTATGCTGCTTTAGATTATTCTTTTAAAGATAAGGGACATAAAAATATCTTTCTGGGTACTGTGGAAGCTTACCCTTCCATGGAAACAATTATGAAAATGATTTGTGAAAAATCTCCCAAAAAAGTGGTTCTGGCGCCTTTTATGATCGTAGCCGGAGACCACGCTACCAACGATATGGCAGGAGACGATCCGGACTCCTGGCGGTGCCAGTTTGAAAATCAGGGATTTTTTGTGGAATGCTGCTTGAAAGGGCTGGGCGAATACCCTGCGGTAAGAGAAATCTTTATTCGACACATCCAAGAAGCGATGGAACAGATGGGCTAATACAATAAAATTCAGATCGCCTCCTTTGATCTTGCGTTTGGCTTGCAATACCATTCTCATCTTATCATAGGAGGCTTTTTTCATTTGCATCATTTTGAGATGCTAATCTTCATAGTTCAGGTTTACCAATACCTTTGAAAAGCCCGTTACGATCAATATCTTTTATAAGTTCATTGATACGCTTTACCACCTTTTTATCTTCCTTCTGCCATAGATTTATCTATCATAGCAAGATAATCTGCGTTTCTCTTAGCTTTCATCATTTCATTATATTCATATTCAGACAGCATAACAACATTTTCATTTTTAGGTCTTGAAATAATCAATGTTTCACCACCAAAAACTTTATCACATAAACTTTTAAAATTATTCCTAACATCCATGCTCTTTACAGCTAACATATAAAACACTCCTTTTCGTACTGAAAATCGTATGCTTTTTCGTACTTTTATTATATCTATTATTATTTCCATGTCAATGATTTTAATGTAAGCCAATTTTTCATAAAAAGCACAAAATTCTAAAATAAATATAACTGCCCAACACCCTCTGGCTGCTGAACAGTTATCAATAAATATTTTAACGCGATCTTAAAATTTCTCCCGCAGTATTTTCTCCCCCTGCAGGATCCTCTCCTCCCAATCTGGCCAATGCCCGGCAAGGACACTTTGAAATGCTTTGTATTCATCCAACAGCCCCTGACCATGTAATACCCGATATGCTCCCGCATCGCTGCCCAAAGCCATCTTTACTCCCATCTCAAAGGCTTTCCACAGATTTTCCTGCTGTCCCTCCCAGATTTTTTGAATCACATTTTCAGGAAAACGCCCGTCTCCCAGAAGATTTTTCACGGTTACCACTGTGGGAACCCAGACAACCGGAGAATCCGCCAGCGCAGCCAGCGCGTCTTCATCACAAAAGTTTCCGTGTTCGATGCTGTCCACCCCTGCCAGGGCAGCCGTCCGCACCGCCCGGGAACCGTTTGTATGCGCCATAACAGAAAATCCTTCCTCGTGGGCAATATGGATCAACTCCCGTATCTCTTCATCAGGAAGGGATTCTTCTGTCAGTCCTCCCCTGTCAAAATCCATAATGCCGGAGATCATGATTTTTACAAACTGTCCGCCTTCTTTTCGCAGCGTTTTGACCAGTTTTGCATATTCCTTCATATCCCGGTAGGCTCTCCCCACAATTCCTCCATAATGTCCGTCTCTATGGATAGCAAAAATGGGGGTGCGATAGGTGATACCGTACTCAGGAGCGATTTCTTTTGCCCTCCGGGAGGTTCCATAAATATCTCCTCCATCCCGCAGCCAGGTAATGCCCCGCTTCCGATATTCTTCAAAATTTTTCCGTATCACACTCTCGTTCACACCCTGAGACTGGGCTTTCACAGCTTCCTTATAGTTATTTCCATTCATAAAAATATGAAGATGGCTCTCACCAAAAGGTATTTTCTCTATTTCTGTTTCCACACTTCTCACTCCCTGCGATCATCGATCATATAAAGCAATGCATTGCAGATACATGCCGCTATATTACTGCCGCCCTTTCTTCCTTTAGCGACAATATAGGGCGCTTTACTCTCCATGATCAGCTCTTTAGATTGCACCACATTGACAAATCCCACCGGAACTCCAATGATCAGGGCAGGATTTATTTTTCCTTCCTCCATCAGCTCATACAGCCGCACCAGCGCCGTAGGCGCATTTCCAATAGCAAAGATCAGCGGTTTCTTCATTTCTGCCGCCTTATCCATACTGGCGGTAGCCCTCGTAGTTCCGTTCTTTTTTGCAGTCTCCGCCACATCTTCATCAGATATGAAACAATAGACTTCTCCGCCATAACGCGCCAGCGCCCGCTTATTGATACCGGAACGCCCCATCTGGGTATCCGTCACAATACAGGCTCCATTTTTCAGCGCCTCCATCGCTTTCTCCACTGCTCCCTCTGAAAAGCAGAGACTGTCCGCATATTCAAAGTCTGCGCTGGTGTGGATACACCGCTTAATGATCAGCTCTTTCTCCGGATCCAGCTTTTTATCACCCAGTTCCTCCGTAATAATCTCAAAACTTCTTCTCTCGATATCCCTCGGTTTTACATTTTCCAGTTCTATTTTCACGTTACTGTTCCTCCTGTATACCTTCCTCCAGAATCCGGTAAATCGTTTCCATATTCAGATGTTTTCTCAGTTCCGCTGCCAGAAGATCGTACTGGGTTTCTTTAAATTCCTGAAAATCCATTCCGGTGATCTCTTCCGTATCGATTCCTTTTCTCCTGCCCAGCGCCCGGATCACTGCCTTTGCCACTTCCTCCCGGTCAAAGACGCCATGTACGTATGTTCCATAGATATTCTTTTCATAAGCTCCGTCACATTTTCTCTCCTGGGAAGCTGCATGATCCTGGATCGTTGTAAGACTCCGGGCTGTATCTTTCAGAGAGGTAACACCCATATGGATCTCATACCCTTCCAGCTGTACGCCGGAAAGCTCCCGAAGCTCCCCTTCCACCTGAGTAAAGGTTCCGCTGACCCGAGTTCTCGTTTTTTCATTTTCAAATACGGTATCCATAGGCAAAAGTCCCATTCCTTTCATTGTTCCTCCTGCCTCTATGCCATAAGGATCGGAAAGAGTTTCTCCCAACATCTGATAACCGCCGCAAATACCAAAAATAATCTTTCCCTTTGCCGCCTGTTTTAATACGGCTGCCTCCATACCGCTCTGCCGCATCCACTGCAAATCTTCCATGGTATTCTTCGTTCCCGGAAGAATGATCATATCTGGATCTTTTAACTCACTCACCTGTTTCACATAGCGAAGAGAAACGCCCGGCATGCTTTCCAGGGGGTTAAAATCTGTAAAATTGGAAATTCTCGGCACACGGATCACCGCAATGTCGATAAGCCCCACTTCTCCTGCTCCGTTAAACCGCTCCGTAAGGCTGTCCTCATCTTCCACCTGAAGATTCATATAAGGAGCCACTCCCACCACGGGAATCCCGCTCTTTTCTTCCAGCATAGCCACGCCGGGATCCAGAATGGATTTATCTCCCCGGAACTTATTGATAATCAGCCCCTTTACCATTTCCTTTTCATCTTCTTCCAGCAGCATCACCGTTCCGATCAGCTGGGCAAATACCCCGCCCCGGTCAATGTCTCCCACCAGAAGAACCGGAGCCTTTGCCATCTTTGCCATTCCCATATTGACAATATCTTCCTGTTTCAGATTGATTTCCGCCGGACTTCCCGCTCCTTCAATGACGATAATATCATTTTCTTCTTCCAGTTTCCGATACGCTTTCATAATATCCGGGATCAGTTTATGTTTATATTTAAAATAATCGCGGGCGCTCATATTCCCCAGCACTTCCCCATTGACGATCACCTGACTTCCCACATCGTTGGTGGGTTTCAGCAAAATGGGATTCATCAGAACGGACGGTTTGATACCTGCCGCCTCCGCCTGCATCACCTGGGCTCTCCCCATCTCCAGCCCTTCTTCTGTAATATAAGAATTTAAAGCCATATTCTGAGATTTAAACGGGGCAACCCGATAGCCGTCCTGCTTAAAGATCCGGCACAGACCTGCCGCCAGAAGGCTTTTTCCCGCATTGGACATGGTGCCCTGTATCATGATCGCTTTTGCCATCTACTGTTCCCTCACTTTCCTCATCGCCTGAAGTAAAATCTGATTTTCTTCGGGAGTTCTCACGGCAATCCGAAAATCACCCTTCGTAAGTCCGGGATAATTGCTGCAGTCCCGGATCATCACTTTTTCTTCCAGCAGTTTTTTCCCCAGATCTTCTTCTCCATGAAAAAATATATAATTTGCCTTGGAATCACATACCTGATACCCCAGTTCTTTCAGTTGCCGCATCAGATTGTCTTTTTCCTTAAAAATAAGCGCTCTGGCTCTCTCTACATATTCCGTCTCTTCCAGCGCCGCAATGCCCGCCTCCTGCGCCGGCGTGGACACATTCCAGGGCTGAAGTCTCGTTTCCATCCTTTCCAGCAGTTCCCCGGAAGCAGTCATTCCATATCCCAGACGGAGTCCCGCCATAGCGTACCGCTTGGTAAATGCCTTCAAAAGAAACAGACGGTCATATCCTCGCAGCATCCCCTTCAGCGTATGTTTCTCCGGTTCCGGCACAAAATCAAGGAAACACTCGTCCACGGCCAGCCAGGTTCCCGTCTCCTTACATTTTGCGAGAATTTTTTTCATGAGAGACGGCTCCGTCAAAATGCCGGTGGGATTGTTGGGATTGCAGAGAAAGAAAAGATCCAGATCTTTTGTAATCTTTTCAAGAACCGTATCTTCCACCGAAAATCCCTGTTCCCGTCTCAAATATTCATACTGAATTTCACATCCATTTCCCTGTAAAGCCTGTCCGTATTCCGCAAAGGTAGGCGCTGGAAGCAAAGCTTTTTTCGGAGCAATCGCCTGTACCAGAGCAAAAATCAGTTCTGCCGCTCCATTGCCACAGATCAGCCATTCCTCCGGCACCTGCTCATACTCTGCCAGAGCTTTTTTCAGCCTCTCCTGACAGGCATCGGGATAATGACCGATCTGTTCCAAACTCCTTGCCGCCGCCTCGATCACCTTTTTCGGCGTTCCCAGAGGATTGATATTTGCCGAAAAATCCGTAACGCCGGGATGCCGGTAAATATCCCCTCCATGTACATATTTTTTCATCTGCTTCTCCTTTTATCCTTCCAATTCTTTAAAACCAGAACCGCACAAACCCAAATATCACCAATGCCAGCGCCCCGGTCATATACATCAGTTTATGGGACCGTAAAATATCTTCTTTCTCCACTTTTCGGATGGGGTCTCCGATAAAGGGCTTTTTGTGCAGCTCTCCAAAATACCAGGCGTCCCCGGCGAGCTGTATTTCCAATGCTCCCGCCATCACCGCCTCCGTATGAGCGGAATTGGGACTGGCATGCTGATAACGGTCTCTCAGATAAATCTTTTTTGCATTTTTCCCATTCATTTTTAATAAAAATGCACCCAAAATCATCAGCCACGCAGAAAGTCTGGCAGGAATATAATTCACCACATCATCCAGAAGCGCCGCCGGTGTGCCAAAAAACTGATATTTTTCATTTTTATATCCCACCATGGAGTCCATGGTGTTGATCGCTTTGTAAGCAAATCCTCCCACGGCTCCGCCGATCATCATATAAAACAGAGGGGCGATAATACCGTCGGAAGTATTTTCTGCTACCGTCTCTACCGCCGCTTTTGTCACACCTTCTTCCGTAAGGCTCTGGGTATCTCTTCCCACGATCATAGAAACGGCATACCGACTTTTTTCCAGATCTCCTGTCTGCAGAGCGTCGTACACTTTTTTGCTCTCATCCCGAAGAGACCTTGTTGCCAAAAGCTGATAGCACATAAAGGTTTCCAATGTCAGTCCCAGCCAGGGGTTCCATCCATACGCCAGATACAAAATTCCAAAAGGAACCGCCGCTGAAACCAGAACGATCACCAGAACCAGCAGCGTCCCGGCTGCCCGTTCCCCCCCCTTTGTTTTGGGAAATACTTTTCGCAATCTCTTTTCCATCAGGGAAATCCCATTTCCAATGATCCGTACCGGATGATACAGCCATCGGGGATCACCCAGCAGTAAATCTAAAAGAAAGCCGAAACAAACGGCCATTAATGTCCATTTCATCCTTATTCTCCCTGCCATTTAAGTGGCGCAATCTTGTGGATTTCTCTCCGGGAAGGTGTCCACAACGTGGGTTCCACGAAAAGTTCATAGCCCTCTGCATTTTCCACATGCCACTGATAAAAATCCTGATGAGGAACCCCATATCGCTCCAAAATACTCATGATCGTCCCTCCATGCGCCACAAATGCAGCGCTTTCTACCTTTTTCTGAAAACAGGCTGCCACGCCTTTCTCGAATCCCCGGCAGCACCGCTCCCGAAATCTGACAGAATCCTCCCCGCCGGGAAAAGGCAATGTTCCATTGCTGTCGATCCATGCCTGATAATCGGGATCCTTCGTCAATTCCTGCCAGTTCTTATTTTCAAACTTCCCAAAGTCGCACTCTGCCAGTTCTTCCAAAATCCGCATGGGCTGTCCCGGAAATAAAGCCTCGGCTGTCTGTCTGCACCTTAACAGCGGACTGACAAAGACAGCCTCCACACCGGGCGCATTTTTTTCTCCCAGCTTTTCCTGCGCCTCTTTCGTCAACGGCTCATCCGTCGTCCCAATATATCTTTTTTCTCTGTTTCCCATGGTTTCTCCATGGCGTATCAAATAAATTTTCATTTTCCTGCTGCCTTTACTTCAGTTTTTTTCCAATACCGCAGCAGACCCGGATCACCTCTTCTGACTGAGCAGCTAAAACGGTGCAGACTCTTCCGCAGCCTTCCCGCCACTCACGCTCTTCCCGTTCCATGGGTACGATACCATATCCCACCTCATCGGTCACAAGGATAATATCTGAATTCTGCTCCCGCAGTATGTCCGGAATCTCTGAGATATTTTCTCCCACCTGCAGCATTCTCCGAAGCAATTTGTGAAAATTGCAGACCGCCGCCGCAGTATAAAGCTCCTCTTTTTTACAGGTTTCTCCATCTTTCCAATCTTCCAATTTTAAATGATATCTCTGAGAAGCATATGCTTTTTTCCCCTGAAAAGCGCCTCCAATAATTAATTTCATACGCTGGATTCCTTTCTGCTTGACTCAGGCAAGAAGCACTGCCCCGCAAGCCATAAAAAGCTCGCACAGAGTAAGAAAACACCCTGCCAGATCTCCGGTGATGCCGCCGAAATGTTTTTTCGACTGCCAGTAATAGATTCCATAAGTTATCAGAGCGATGAGACAGCAGGCGATCCCCAGTTTTCTGTCCAGCCAGATCATGACCGCTGCGATCAACAACAGATAAATCCCCATGGTAATCTGTACCTGTCGATCCCGGGAGCCTCTCGCCATGGCAGAGACCGATCCCGTCTTTTTTGCCTTGGGAAAGGTAACGATCGCCAACGCACTGAATGCCCGGGACATCATAAAACTTAAACCGATCACCGGAAATACCCGTACAGAAGCCTGACTGTAAACTCCATAATAAAACATAAAATACACCACGCAGGTGATTACTGCAAACGCCCCTGTATGGGAATCCTTCAAGATTTCCAGTCTCCGCTCCCGCCCCTGATAAGAAGCCATGGCGTCCGCCGTATCCAGAAGCCCATCCAGATGGATTCCGCCGGTAATAAGCCAGGGAATCAGCACCAAAATCACCGTATAAAAGGCCGGAGATAACCCCCAGTCTGCCCCAAAAGTCCCGAATGCCCAGGTCAGACCTCCGATCACGGCTCCCACCCACGGGAAAAAACACATGGCATACGCCATATTTTCTTCCGTCCACTCACACTGAGGCATAGGAATCTTGGAATACATGGAAAATGCAATTAAAAAACTATGATATAACTTTTTCATTTTACTTATCATCCTTTAAAGAAACCGGAATCCCATACACAACTTCCGTGACCTGATCCGCCATCTTTCCCATCTCCTGATTGATGTTTCCCAGATAAGACAGATAGCGCATGGTATCCGGGTCATAAGAAATCCCGTCTGAAAATACTTCATTGGTCACTACCACCAGATTTTTTGCTCTGTCTTTCAGCTGGCGGATTCCCTGCAATATTTCCTCCACCGTCTCCTCCCCGGAGCCATTTTCCTGATACATCTCATTGGCGGTAAGATTCGACATACACTCCAAAAGAATATCGCTGTCGGAAGAAATTTCCAGATTTTTCACGCCAGTGTAACATTCTATGGTAGTAAAACATTTTTCCCGACGCATCTTTCTGTGTCTTTCGATACGCCGGTGACTTTCCTCATCAAAGGGAAACATCGTAGCGATATAGATCCTGTTTTTCCCCTGAAATTCCAGAATACAATTCTCCGCATACGCAGATTTTCCGCTGCCGCTTCCCCCCGTGATCAAATGAAACATGCTGTCTCCTCCTTATGATAACGGCACATAATTATCCATCTCATTATCAGCAAAAGTACTCATACTGTTATACACCGCCATCGCCATATCCAGAAGAGGGTAAATCGCCACTGCTCCCGACCCCTCTCCCAGACACATATCACAATCCAAAAATACAGGAATTCCCAGAGCTTCCAGAATCATAACCGTAGCCGGTTCCTTCGATTTGTGAGAAGTAATCACGTAATCACGCACTGCCGGACACATCCTTACCGCACACAAGGCAGCCACGCAGGAAATGAACCCGTCTGCCACCACGGGAATCCCCAAAGCTGCGCCTCCGATAAAAATCCCTGCCATCCCGGCGATATCCAGTCCGCCCACTTTCGACAGCACATCCAGCACATCCTCTTTCTCCGGCTGGTGTAATTGAATCGCTTTCCTGATTACTTCGATTTTCTTCTCCAGCCCTGCGCTGGTAAGTCCCGCGCCCCGACCAGTCACTTTCGCCGGGGCTTCCTCCAGTAAAACAGAAGTGACCGCGCTGCTGGTGGTGGTATTTCCAATACCCATCTCTCCCGTGGCAATGATCCCATATCCTTTTTCCTTTAATTCTTCTGCCATGGCAATTCCCACTTCCAGGGCTTTCTTTACTTCCTGCCGGGTCATCGCCGGTTCTTTTGCCATATTTTTCGTTCCATAGGCAATCTTCCGGTTAATGATCTTACTGTCTGCGGCAATCCCTATATCCACCGGAAAAATATCTGCTCCCGCTTTTTTACAGAGAATCGCCGCTGTAGCTTTTTCCTGAAGGAAATTCTCCGCTACGATCCGGGTTACTTCCTGCCCGGACTGAGTCACTCCTTCTTCCACCACACCGTTATCGGCGCACATAACCACCAGCGCTTTTTTCCCCAGAGTTACCTGTGGCGTTCTCATCATTCCTGCAATCCGCACCACCGTATCCTGCAGTCTTCCCAGACTGTGAAGCGGCAGTGCCAGATCATTCCAGTGCGCCCACGCCTGCTCCATTGCCTGTTCACTGGCTGGACGGATACTTTCAAGAGCCTGTTCCAGTTCCATATTCCTACTTCCTTTCTTCGCAGGCTCTCAAAAAAGCCTCCGGTACTTTTTTATTTCCGTAATAGTAAAGATGAGGAAAACCTGCCATTCCCTGTTTCCCGCTGTGGATACACCGCCAGGATCGCTCACTCAGAGGTTTCTTTGCCAGAAAATCCTCCCCACAGCACTCGGAATCAAAATAGTGAAATTCATGCGCCGGTATCTTTCCCACATCTTCACCAAAACATCTTCCTTCTTCCAGCGTAATGTAGCCAAATCGTGTCAGCCGGGGTGTCCGAAATACCTTTCCTGGAATTACTCCCGCCATCTTCCATATCATTCCGTCCATATCCTCCATCTTCTCATGAAGATACATGAACCCGCCGCATTCCGCCATATAAGGCAAACCGCCCTGTATACTTTCCCGGATAGAAGTCAGCATAGAGGTATTTTTGCTTAAACGCTCTCCATACAACTCCGGATATCCGCCGTTTAAAATCAACCCCTGCACATCATCTGGGATCTTTCGATCGTGAAGAGGGGAAAATTCTATGAGATTCGCCCCCATCTTTCTGAGAAGTTCCAGATTATCCTCATAAAAAAAGCAAAAGGCTTCATCCCGGGCTACGGCGATATTCACCGCAAACTGAGGAAGTAGCTCTTCCTGCCCCTCTCTCAGCTGCTCCGCCGTCCCGCCCAGTTCCAGCAGTCCGTCCAGGTCTACAGACTTTTCCAGGACAGCCGCCAGCTTTTGTAATTTTTCTCTTAAATCTTCAATTTCCTCCGGTAGCACCAGCCCCAGATGACGGCTTTCCAACACGCAGTCAGTAAGAGCAGGCACGTATCCGTAAACTTTTACAGGAAGCTCCTCTTCTATCATTTTTTTCATCCGCGGATACAGCATGGGCGAAATCTGATTCAGGATCACGCCCCGAATCCAACTGTCTTTCTTATATTCCAAAAATCCTTTGATAAACGGAACCAGAGAAACACTCATCCCTTTGCAGTTTACCAGAAACACCGCCGGAGTTCCTGTCTTCTCTGCCACATCATAGGCGCTTGCCCAGGAAGATATTCCCCCTACTCCGTCATAATATCCCATAACTCCTTCGATCACGGAAATCTCGCAGTCACGGGAATTTTTCTCAAGAAGATCTCTCACCGTATCTTCTCTGGCGAAAAAAGTATCCAGATTCCTGCTCTTTGTTCCTATCACCCGGCTGTGGAACATGGGATCTATGTAATCCGGTCCGCATTTGAAAGAAGCCACCGAAAGCCCTCGGTTAACTAACGCCTGCAGGATTCCACAGGTGATCAGTGTTTTACCGCTCCCACTGGAAGGAGCGCTGATGAGAAAACGTTTTCCTGACATATTCCCTCCTACTCTTGTGCAGCAGCTCCCGTAAAGGAGATCACATAAACCGGATTTAATCCCATCATCAGATGGTAAGCGCCCGCTATCTTCCCTTTTGCCACATTCACCTGGGCGATATCCACATCCTCCACAGGAAGATTTTTCACACAAGCCAAGGCTTCCGCCACGGTTTCCAGGGTAATGCAGTTGACCACCACACGGATCTCAGGATTCTTCTCTAACAAAAGCTGAAGAATTTCTCTCAAATTGCCAGAGGAACCTCCGATAAAGGCATGAGTGGGAACCGGCAGATCTTTCAGGGCTTCCGGCGCCGTTCCGGAAATAATATCCAGATTATCCGCCCGGAACTTTTCTTTGTTTTTATGAAGAAGCTGTACTGCCTCCTCCTTCTTTTCCACGGCATAGACCCTGCCATCCACTGCCATGAGAGCCATCTCCACCGATACAGAGCCCGTTCCTGCTCCCACATCGTAGATCACCGCATCCTTCGTAAGCCGCAGTTTGGAAAGAGAAATACTTCGAATCTCCTCTTTCGTCATAGGAACCTTATCCCGCAAAAACTCCCCGTCGCAAATACCAGGGGTAACCACAGATGTGTTTTCTTCTTTCCACTCCAGCAGTATCACGCTTAAGGGGTCGGTGCTTATCTCCTGAAAATCCACTGCTCTTCCGTGGGATATCTTCTCATCCGCATAAGAAAGTCTCTCCCCGATCGCCACTTTCGCATTTCCCATGCCATAGGAGGTGAGCTTCCGACAAACCTGCGCCGCTCCTGTGGCATTTCCCACAATGGCAAAAATACGGGGATGCTTCTGCAAAAGTCCCACTACATTTCTTTCTCTTCCATGAAGGCTTATAGGAAGCACATCCTCCCACGGTGTCTCCAGCTTTCCGCAAAAATACACTATAGAAGAGATTCCGCTGATAACTCTTCGTTTCATCTCGGGCAATGTTTTTTCCAATTCAGCAATGAGCCTTTTCGCTCCGCTGTAAAATCCCACATCCCCGGACAGCGCCACGGCAACCTTCCCATATTCCGAATGCTCTTTCAGATATCTGCAGATCTCTTCCGGGCGATAAGCCGTATAAATCTCCTGCCCCAGTCTTTTTCTGTGTTCCAACATTCTTCCGGCGCCGATCAAAAGCTCCGCCTCATCCAAAGCTTTCTTTCCCTCCATGGTCAGTGTATCTTCCTTTCCCATACCGATACCTACCAGAGAAATTTCCCGGACATCTGCGATTTTTTCTCCTGCTTTTTTGACGGATGGAAGCTTATATCGCTTTCTCAGAAGTTCCAGACACGCTTCCAGAGAAATTCCCTCTTCCTCCTTCGGCCGCCCGATCACCACTAAACCGCATCCTGTCTCTTTTGCCGCCAGATATTTTTCCAGAAATCCGCCGGAAGTCCCTGACTCTTTCGTTACCATCCACGCTGCCTGAATCTGACGGATCATGGCCGTATTCATTTCCTTGGAAAAAGGTCCCTGCATTCCGATCAGATGTTTTCCTTCCAATCCCAGATCTGCGCAGGACTGCATAACTCCGGGCAGAGACAGCACTCTGGCATAAATCCGTTCCCTGTAATCCTCCAGCTCCGTATAGACTGCCAGTTCTTTACTTCCTGTCGTCACCAGAATATTTCCTCTGGTTCCCTTCAGATATTCCACAGCCTCCTGGATATTTTTCACATAAACCACCGGAAATTCCCCGGTTTCTCCCTGAAAAATCTCTTTTCTCACCACCCGGACATACTCTGTTCTCGTATGGGCACAGGCTGCCTGAATATTCTCTGTCACCACCTGAGCGTATGGATGGGTCGCGTCAATGACAAGCCCGTCTTTCATCTCTCCCATCAGCCCTTCCATCTCTTCCTGAGATAACCTCTGATGGGAAATATCCAGATATTCTCCTTCCGGCAAAAGACTTTCTCCGTATGCGGTAGCCACACATACCTTCCCATGTATCCGATTTCTGTTCAGGTATTCTGCCACACTTCGCCCTTCCACCGTTCCGGCAAAAATTATAATATCATACATTTTTGTATCCTCTCGGCGTTACCATCTTCCCATGAACTTCTTTTGTCTGGGAATTTCCCACCCAGACCGTGGTAAACATATCTACCGGCGTGTCCCGCAGTTCCTTTAAAGTCATAACCTTACAGGATTCTCCTTCTCTGCCAATATAACTTACGATTCCGCATACGGTATCTTCTTTTTTGTACTGCATCATAAGATCGCACGCTTTCTGAAGATAATCGTGACGCTTTTTACTGGACGGATTGTAGAGGCATACCACAAAATCTGCCTGCGCTGCCGCCAGAAGACGCGCCTCAATCTTTTCCCAGGGAGTGAGCAGATCGCTCAGACTGATAAGACAAAAATCATGGATCAGCGGCGCTCCAAGAACTGCCGCTCCGCCTGTCGCCGCAGTCACACCGGGAATAATCTCCAGTTCCACCTGAGGATAATTCACCCCTACTTCATACATCAGCCCCGCCATGCCATAGACACCGGCATCTCCACTGCAGATCATGGAAACAGTCTTTCCTGACAAAGCTTCCTCAAAAGCCATCACACACCGGTCTACTTCTTTTTTCATCGGGGTCGTAAGAAATTCTTTCCCCGGAAAATGTTCTCTCACCAGATCCACGTATACGGTATATCCAATGATCACATCGCTCTTTTCCATCGCATGAATTGCTTTCAGCGTCATCTGTTCGTACTCTCCGGGACCAATCCCGATCACATATAATTTATTCAAATTCCACACTCCATTCTTCCTGCGCGCAGGCAATGGTCACTCCATCCCGCACCTGTTTTTTTATAAGCAGAACGCCTCCTATGCTTCCCAGTATGGCGCTCCGCTCACACACGTTATCTACTCCGGTGATCTTGCTGACAAAAACGGAGGCGGAAAAATCTCCCTCCGCCTTCTGCAGTTGTTCACTGGTAAAAGTTTCAAAAGGCAAGTTCCATTTTTGAGAAAATTCCGTAAGCCCCGGCTCTTCTTTTTTCAGATCGATACTCGTCATTTTCCGAATCCCGAGAGGCAGAATTTTGTTTTCTTCCAGAACTTCTTTTACAATTCTCTCTATATGTTCCATGGAAGTTCCTTTTCTGCATCCCACACCCAAAATCTTGTTTTTCGGTATCAGGTGAAGAATCTGCCCTTCTTCTATTTGAATCCAGAAAGTCCCCCGCACTCCATCGGGACTGTCTTTTTTCTCAAAAAGTAATTCTTTGTAAGGTTTTGCATGACTACCCTCGCAATAGCCTGCGCCGGCTCCCGCCTTCAGCCGTTCTCCCCTTAAGATCCGGGCGGATACCTCTTTTGCCAGCCGCATATCGCTGATCCAAAGCTCATTATTCTTTGCAAATACATCTACTGCAAACTTCTGATTCACATCGGTTGCCGTGGTGATCACCGGAATGGCGCCGATTTTTTCTGCAATAGCATTAGCCAACTCATTAGCCCCTCCCAGATGTCCGGACAAAAGAGAAATCACAAACTGTCCCTTTTCATCCAGAACTAAAACAGCGGGATCAGTCCGCTTACTTTCCACAAAGGGAACCATCGTCCGCACCGCAATCCCGGCAGCGCCGATAAACAAAATACCGTCCTCCCGGGGAATCCATTTCTCTGCCCATTCTTTCAGACTTTCAGAAACGATGGCAGCCTCTCCCTCCGTCTCTTTCGGCTCTATATATTTACTCTTTATAAAAAACTGAACCTGATGACCTGCCTCCTCTAAAACCGGGCGGAGTCTCTTTTCCAGCTTTAATCCATTGGGGGTAAATCCTATCACTGCAAGCTTCATCGTTCATTTCCTTTATTTGGTAGCTTCCCGAAATTCTGTCGTAAACGCCGGATTATACAATTCCGACCGATTATAATGACTGTGGGACACCACATCCCCGATGATCATCAGAGCTGTCTTGGTAATCTGGTTCTTTCTTGCGGTTTCCGCCAACGTTCCTACGGTACACACAAATGTTTTTTCATCTTCCCAGGTTGCCTTGTATACAATAGCCGCCGGAGTATCCGCCTGATAACCGCCTTCGATCAGTCTCCGACTCAATTCTTCCAGCATTCCCGTACTTAAGAATACTACCATGGTAGCCTGATGCGCCGCAAAAGATTCAATACTTTCCTTTTCAGGAACCGGCGTTCTTCCTGCCATTCGGGTAATGATCACACTCTGAGATACATCCGGAAGGGTATATTCCAGATTCAAAGCGCTGGCCGCTCCACAAAAAGAACTGACCCCCGGGCAATAATCAAAAGGAATCTTCTTTTCTTCCAGCACATCCATCTGTTCCCGGATCGCCCCGTAAAGGGACGGATCGCCCGTATGAAGCCGTACCGTAGTCCTTCCTTTTTCCTCTGCCTCAAACATCACTTCCAGCACTTCTTCCAATGTCATTTTTGCGCTGTTGTAGATCTTACAATCCTGCTTTGCATAGTCCAGAAGCTGCGGATTTACCAAAGAACCTGCATAGATGATCACATCCGCCTCTTCCAGAAATTTTTTTCCTCTCAGTGTTATCAGATCCGGCGCTCCGGAACCTGCTCCTACAAAATGAACCATATCTTCTCTCCTTTATTTCTCTTTCACGATAATCAGGGAATAATACCCGGCTGTCTCGGGAATCTCCTCTGCGGTCATGTAAATCTTCTCTTCCGGCATTCCACAATTTTCGATCATCACTGCCTTTTGTCCGCTGCGCAGAATACTTTCTTTTACTTCTTTCATTTTCTTTCCGGTCTTCATCAATACTTTTGTCCCGGGCATGGCAAGAATCTCATCCATCTGGGATGCCTTATAAGTTGCAGGGATCACATGGAGAGGCTCTGCCATTTCCACCAGTCCCATATTCAATCTTGCCGCTACCGCGCAAAAAGAAGTAATACCGCTTACAATCTCCGCTTCATAACCGCGATCCAGAATTCTTTTATGTACATACAGATAAGTAGAATAGACGGTAGGATCTCCCAAAGTAAGGAATACCACATTTTTTCCCTGTTTCAGATACGTTTCCACATCATCTGCCGCCTTCTGATGATTTGCTTCCAACACTGCTTTATCCTTCGTCATAGGCATAGCCACCGGAATCAGCTTCTTACTGTCCAATTCCTCATATACGCCTTTCACAATCTGATAAGCCACACTTTTATAAATATCATTTCCCGGCACTGCAATCACTTCATTTTCCCGGATCAGCCGCAGCGCCTTGATGGTGAGAAGCTCCGGATCTCCCGGTCCCACCCCAAGTCCATATAATTTTCCCTGCATTTTATTATTCTCCTTCTCTGTCGTTCTTTTCTTCCCGGATACGGGTGCATAATTCCTCCACAGCGGCTGTTTGGCCCAGCTTTCCATGAACACTGGAAAATAAAACGGCGCCCACCTTCAGTTGGTCTCCCGCCCGTTTTTCCAGATAGTATCCTACCCGGCGCAGCACTTCTTCCATAGTAGATTCCAGACAATGATCCCGGATCAGAATATCGATGCTCTGCTCGGTGGTTATGGAATCCAGAATTTCTTTCACCGTCTCCACGCTGGCTCCTGCCCGCAGGGCATTTGCCCCCATCAGCTCCGCCCGGCTGTCTCCATTGCGGGAATGGGTATTCATAATCCCCCCAGCCACTTTGATGAATTTTCCTATGTGAGCAATAAAAAGGATACCTTTTACGCCCATTTCCCGGGCCATATCCAGCGTCTCTCCCACGTAGTTGCTGCATTTCATGGAATATGTCAGATCAATATCCATGGATTCTCTGGAAAATGCCTGTCCATAATTTCCCGGAGTGATCACCAGATACTTTGCTCCGTTTTTCACCAGCATCTCCATTTCCAAACGAATACTGGCTACCAATGCCGCTTCGCTCATGGGAATTACGATTCCGCTGGTTCCCAATACGGAAATGCCTCCCACGATTCCCAGGCGGGGATTGAACGTCTTTTTCCCAATCTCCACTCCTTCCGGAATCTCGATCACCACATCGATTCCTCCGGTATAGCCGTACTGGCTACATACCTGCTCTACATTTTCCCGGATCATCTTTCTGGGCACCCGATTGATCGCCGCAGCTCCCACCGGCTGTTCCAACCCCGGACGGGTCACACGTCCCACACCGATTCCTCCATCCAGATGGACACCCGGTTCTTTGCTTTTTTTCACCCGGGCATACACAAAAATTCCATGCGTTACATCCGGGTCATCGCCGCCATCCTTTTTAACTGCGCAGACGACTTCCTCCCGGCTCATCTGAATCTCCTCGATCAGCAAATGGAGAAGAATCCCCTTTGGCGTCTGAAGCGCTACCTCTTCCGTTTTCTCACCGGACAAAAGCATGCGGACAGCCGCCTGCGCCGCCGCCGCCGCACAGGATCCTGTCGTATACCCATATCTCAATTTCTTATTTTTTTCATCTACGATACAGTACATCTCCAGACCTGTCTGATGCTCCATCTTCTGTATTCCTCCACATCCCTTTTTACGACAAAAGCCGCTGTCCCGAAAGACAACGGCTTTGATGTTCTATTATAAAGCTTCGGTTGCCGCAAAACTTTATAATCAAATACAGTCAGCAATCTGGCTTTTACAGTAACGGACTTGCACAGGAATCCCACCTGTTTCCCTGAGTCTGTATTTGTTAAATTCACGGTAACATTATAAGCTTTTTCCGAGGAACTGTCAATTCAAGAATCGTAACTATTCCTCAACGTTTCTTAATCCATGTGGTGTAAAATGTAGTGTTCATATAGGTAAACGCCTCTGTCTTTTCCCAATCCAGATTCGCATTTTCAAATGCTTTTGGCGTCATAAATCCCATATAATTAAAATCTGTTTTTCCTTCTGGCATAGTCAGTCCTTCCACCTGACGGGGCGTCCCTTTTTCGTTATAAGCATCGATAATTTTTCGCGCTTCACTTACAGCGGCTTTGGCATTCTTCAGATAGGAACTGTCAATGTCTTTCAAATATTTCTTCAAAGCGCCATTTCTTGCCACTTCAAACTGCTGCGCCTGGTAAATCATAATATTTGCCTGGGACGGATAAGGGCTCGCCGCCCCTTCTCTGGTGGTATTCATCCTATTCAGCATAACCAGGGCAACACCAGTCATTCCCGGCATTCCCTGATTTCCTGCTTCCGCATACACTGCCGCCGCCAAAAATTCATCTTCCGTCACATCCACACCCACCTGCGGGTCTGTCTGAAACTGCTTTTCTACCTTATAAGTTCTTCCATTTTTGTCTTTTACCCGGACATACCGCTCCTCTTTTCCTGTACAAAGTCCATTGGAATCAAAAGTATAAATGGTATCTCCAACGCTGTAAGTAGAATCAGCTACCATAACGCCATACTTATTGATATAATAGCCGCCTACTCCTGTGGTTCCCACCCAGTAATCCACAGCCTTCGCACCATTTTCTTTTAAATAGTAATAGTTCTTTCCCAGCTTCAGCCAGCCAGTCACCATCCAGCCGTCCGCATCAAAATAATAATCGGAACCATCAATATTTTTCCATGTAGATTTTGCTCTGGAACCATCTGTATTTATGTAATACCAACGTCCGTTAGACTGTTGCCAGCCGGTGGATTGCTTTCCTTCTTCCCACACTCCGCTGGCATTCACATAGTACTCTCCGATCCAGGTATCGGACGCCATGGCGCCTGAACTTTCCAAATAGTACCATTTGCCGCCGATGAATTGCCAGCCAGTAAGCATTGCTCCGCTTCCACTCAGATAATACCACTTATCTCCAATGTATTGCCAGCCCGTAAGCATCGCTCCGCTTCCGTCCAGATAGTACCAGCTTCCTTTTACCAACTGCCAGCCGGTAAGCATCTCTCCGCTTCCGCTCAGGTAATACCAGCTTCCCTTTACTAATTGCCAACCCGTAGTCATCCAGCCTGCCGGATCAAAATAATACCATTTGCCGTCAATCATTTCCCAGTCCGATTTTGTGTAACTGCCATCTGCATGACGATACCACCAACGGTTTCCATCAAGAATCCAGCCTGACTGCTGCTCTTCTTTTATCTTTCCCGGAATCCATGCTCCGCTTTTATCCACATAATACCCATCGATCCAGGTATCTGCTGCCATCGCTCCTGAATCTTTCAGATAATAGCATTTGCCATTCATCCAATTCCAGCCTGTGAGCATACGACCGCTGCTATCCAGGTAATACCAACTGCCGTTCAGCTGCTGCCAGCCGGTCAACATCTTTCCTTTCGCATCCAGATAGTACCAACTGCCGCCCAGATACTGCCAGCCTGTGAGCATATGTCCTCTGTCATTAAAATAATACCACTGCCCCTGAATCTTCTGCCATTGCGTGACCATCCAGCCTTCTTCATCAAAATAATAGATTTCATCCTCAATCTCTTCAAAAGATTCTTTGGGAGTTGTTCCATCCTGAAACGTATAGGTCCAGCGCCCCTCCCTGATCTCCCATCCAAATTTCTCTTCCGGCTGCTGTTCAGACTGCGTTTTCTCTTCCACGTTCTGAGAAACCTCTGATTCCGGCTGCTGTTCCTGTAAAACCGCCGAATCCTCCGTTTTCTTTCCTTCCTGCTCTGGTTCCTCCTCCGGCTGTGGCGCTTCTATTTTTTCCTGAACTCCCTGTTCTGCCTGCACTGCCATCTCATTTTCCTGAGACGGCTCTGCCGCCCAAACGGAGAACGGAGAAAGCATTGTCACACTAAGGCAACCTGCCAAAAGCTTCATCACTAATTTTCTTTTCATATGTATATCCTATTCTTTCTTCGGTTGTCCTGACGGCATCTGCCGTCCTTGTTCCTTTTCACTTGCTTTTTATTATAACTTTGTTACAAAACTCTGTCAATTCTTTTGCAATATAAAAACATTGGATATCGTAACAGTTCAGCCATACAGATGTCCGCGCCGAATATCCCTTTACTGAAACTATATGGGAGATAACTGTACTTGATACGAAAACAAGTCCCACCAAAAATTGTCACC
>PPYF01506626.1_pt1 | contig 32647 bp, 31 predicted proteins | sample 1559871 | NCBI WGS metagenome assembly PPYF01 (sample SAMN08240021, study PRJNA423297) | Human gut metagenome, whole genome shotgun sequencing project.
CTATCGGACCTGCGCGCATGCCGCTCTTCGATCACCTGGGAGAGCTCCGTCGCCGCCTGACTATCGTGGTCGTGTCGGTGTTTGCCGCCGCCATCGTGCTGTATTTCGCCACGCCCGTGGTGCTCGACATCCTGGAAGACCCCATCCGCTCCTTTGTGCCGGACGGTAAGTTCTACATCACCACCACGCTCGGCGGCTTTGGCCTGCGCTTCTCGCTGGCCATCAAGATGGCCGTGGTCATGTGCACGCCCATGATCATCTGGCAGATTCTAGCATTTTTCCTGCCGGCGCTGCGTCCCAACGAGCGCAAATGGGTCGTGCCCACGGTGCTCGCCTCGACGGTGCTGTTCTTCCTGGGCGCCATCTTCTGCTATTTCATCATCATCCCGGCGGGCTTTGAGTGGCTTATCGGCGAGACCTCGGCCGTCGCCACGGCGCTGCCCGACCTGGAGAACTACGTCAACATGGAGCTGCTCTTTATGATCGGCTTTGGCGTGGCGTTTGAGCTGCCGCTCATCATCTTCTACCTGTCCGTCTTCCACATCGTGTCCTACGCGGCCTTCCGCGGCGCCTGGCGCTACGTGTACGTGGGCCTGCTTGTGGGCTCGGCTGTGATTACGCCCGACGGCTCGCCCGTTACGCTGGGCCTCATGTATGGTGCCCTGCTCTCGCTCTACGAGATTTCGCTCGCCATTGCCCGCGTGGTCATTACCGCGCGCGAGGGCAAGGAGGGCCTGTTTGTGAGCCGTCTGGACCTGTTCTCGGACGATGAGGACGACGAGGAGTAAATCGGTATGCACGAGGTTGGCATTGTCAACGGCATACTCGATACAGTGATTCGCGCGGCGCGTGGGGCGGGGGCCTCGCGCGCCGTTTTGGTAACGCTGCGTATCGGGGATATGACCGAAGTTGTGCGCGAGGCGCTCGACTTTGCGTGGGAGACATTTCGCGATGAGGACCCGCTCACGCGAGGTTGCGAGCTTGCCGTGGAGGAAGTCCATCCACAAAGCGAGTGTCTGGACTGCGGGGAGGTCTTTGAGCACGATCGCTTCCATTGCCGCTGTCCCCAATGTGGCGGCGCCAACGTGCGTCTGCTGCACGGCCGCGAGCTCGACATCGCAAGTATCGAAATCGAAACCCCCGACGATTAGCCCGCTAGCCATCTGGTGATGGGGTATAAAGGGGCCAAAGTAAGGAGTGCCGAGTATGGCTGAGAAAACGATTGATATCGCGTCGCCGATTCTGTCGCGCAATGAGCGCCTGGCAGATCAGCTGCGTCAGCGATTTAATGAGGCAGGCACCTATGTGATCAACGTCTTGTCGAGCCCTGGCTCGGGCAAGACCACCACGATCCTGGGCACCAACGAGCGCCTGCGTGACAAGGCGGGCCTGCGCTGCGCCGTCATCGAGGGCGACATCGCCTCGGACGTCGACGCCATCACCATGAAGGAAGCCGGCATGCCTGCCATCCAGATCAACACGGGGGGCCTGTGCCACCTCGAGGGCAACATGATCATGGAGGCCGTCGACGCGTTCGACCAGGCTGTGGGTCTGGAAAACATCGACGTCATCTTTATCGAAAATGTGGGCAACCTGGTCTGCCCGGTCGACTTTGACCTGGGCGAGAACCTGTCCATCATGATTCTTTCGGTGCCCGAGGGCGACGACAAGCCCATCAAGTACCCGGGCATCTTCCAACACGCCGGCGCGCAGCTGCTCAACAAGGTCGACGTGGCTCCGGCTTTCGATTTTGACATGGATAGGTATACTAAGGCACTCGATGACCTCAATCCGCAGGCGCCGCGGTTTGCCGTGAGCGCGCGCAAGGGCGAGGGCATGGATGCCTGGTGCGATTGGCTCATCGGGCAGATTGAGCAAGCAAGGGCGTAAGTCGGCCGCCATACGGGCGGGCGTAGCCGCAGGGATACGAGATAGGAGCCTCTTTTGAAGCTCATCATCGCCGAGAAAAACGACGCCGCGCGTCAGATCGCCGAGCGTCTGTCCATGGGTAAGCCCAAAAAGGACAAGGTGTACAACACCGCCATCTACCGCTTTGAGTGGAAGGGCGAGGAGTGCGTGACGATCGGCCTTGCCGGTCACATCCTTGCGCCTGATTTTTGCGACAGCGTGCTGTTCGATAAAAAGCTGGGCTGGTATTCGGTCACCGAGGACGGCGAGATACTGCCGGCCGACATGCCCGATGGCCTGGCGCGTCCGCCTTACGACACCAAGCGTAAGCCGTTCCTTGCCGATGGCATCTCCATTAAGGGCTGGAAGCTCGAGAGTCTGCCTTACCTCACCTGGGCGCCCGTCATTAAGTTGCCGGCTGAGAAAGAGCTCATTCGCTCGCTTAAGAACCTCGCCAAAAAGTCCGACAGCGTCATCATTGCCACGGACTTCGATCGCGAGGGCGAGCTGATCGGTTCGGACGCCCTCAACAAGGTGCGCGAGGTGGCGCCCGACTTGCCGGTCGCCCGCGCCCAGTATTCTTCGTTTACCAAGGCCGAGATCACGCAGGCCTTCGATAACCTTGTCTCGCTCGACCAGAACCTGGCCGACGCCGGCGAGAGCCGCCAGCACATCGACCTCATTTGGGGTGCGGTGCTCACGCGCTACCTGACGCTCGCCAAGTTTGGCGGCTTTGGCAACGTGCGTTCCGCCGGCCGCGTGCAGACGCCGACGCTTGCCCTGGTGGTCGAGCGCGAACGCGAGCGCATGGCGTTTGTGCCCGAGGACTATTGGCAGATTCGCGGCATGGGCGCCGCGCAAGGCGCTGCCGAGGACGATCGCTTTAAGATCGCGCACAAGACGGCACGCTTTACCGACAAGGATGCTGCCGAGACGGCATACGGCCATGTCGACGGCGTTACGACGGCAACCGTCGCCGCGGTGACCAAGCGCTCACGCAAGCAGCAGCCACCCACGCCGTTTGCGACCACCTCGCTGCAGGCTGCCGCCGCAGCCGAGGGCATCTCGCCTGCGCGTACCATGCGCATCGCCGAGTCCCTCTACATGGCGGGCCTCATCAGCTACCCGCGTGTCGACAACACCGTGTACCCCGCGACGCTCGATCTGGGCGCCGTGGTGAGCGACCTGGCAAAGATCAACCCGGCGCTGGCGCCCGTGTGCAAAAAGGTGCTCGCCGGCGGCCAGCGCAAGCTCTACGACCTCATCGCCCGCCGCTTCCTGGCGACGCTTATGGGTCCCGCGACCATCGAGAACACCAAGCTCGAGCTCGACGTGAACGGTGAGCCGTTCGTGGCTTCGGGCGATGTGCTCGTGACCCCGGGTTTCCGCGAGGCATATCCGTACGGACTCAAGCGCGACGAGCAGATGCCGCCGCTGGAGCAGGGCGATACGGTTGATGTGTTCGACATTAAGCTCGAGGCCAAGCAGACCGAGCCGCCCGCGCGCTATAGCCAGGGCAAGCTCGTGCAGGAGATGGAAAAGCGCGGCCTGGGCACCAAGTCCACGCGCGCGAGCATCATCGAGCGCCTGTATGCCGTGCGCTATCTCAAAAATGATCCCGTTGAGCCGAGCCAGCTGGGCATCGCCATCATCGACGCACTGACGCAATTTGCCCCGCGCATCACGAGCCCCGATATGACCAGGGAGCTTGATGGCGATATGACCCGCGTCGAGCGCGGCGAGGATACCGAAGAGCATGTCGTGACGCACTCGCGCGCGCTGCTGGCTGGCGTGCTCGACGAGCTGCTCAAGCATACGCAGGAGCTGGGCGACGCCATCAGCGACGCCGTCACGGCCGATGCGCGCGTGGGCGCTTGCCCCAAGTGCGGCAAGGACCTGGTTATGAAGACGAGTGCCAAGACCCGTGGCAGCTTTATCGGCTGCATGGGCTGGCCCGACTGCGACGTGACCTATCCGGTGCCGAGCGGCGTCAAGGTAAGCCCGCTCGAGGGCGAGGCAGCCGTGTGCCCCGAGTGCGGCGCGCCGCGCATTAAGTGCCAGCCGTTCCGCCAGAAGGCCTTCGAGATTTGCGTGAACCCTACGTGCCCCACCAACTACGAGCCTGACCTTAAGGTGGGCGAGTGCAAGGTGTGCGCCGAGGCCGGACGCCATGGCGACCTGATCGCGCACAAGAGTGAGAAGAGCGGCAAGCGCTTTATCCGCTGCACCAACTACGATGACTGCGGTGTGAGCTATCCTCTGCCGGCGCGCGGTAAGCTCGAGGCGACGGGCGAGACCTGTCCCGAGTGCGGCGCCCCCATCGTGGTGGTCAACACGGCGCGCGGTCCGTGGCGCATCTGCGTGAACATGGACTGCCCGACCAAGGAGAAGAAGCCCGCCCGCGGCCGCAAGACTGCGACCAAGGCGAGCACGGCTAAGAAGACAACGGCGGCCAAGAAGACGACGGCTAAGAAAGCCACTGCCGCCAAGAAGACGACCGCGAAGAAGTCGACTGCCAAGAAAGCAGCCGCCGACAAGTAACGGCGCAGTCGAAACATTGCCCAAAACAAAAACGAGCGAGGATCTCATGATCCTCGCTCGTTTTTTGCGTAGTCATTGGGGGCGGTCTTTAATGACTAGTCGTTTAAGAACGTCGCATGCGACTAGTTCACCTCGACAGGCTTGGCGCCGGGATAGCGCTCCTCAAAGTCTAGGCGGTACTTATTGTCATTGGTGCCCGCCGCGTTGTCGCGCGACAGCGGCGCCACAATCTCATTCTTGTGGTCCGCAGGCTTGTCGTATTTCAGGCTGATCTCCCAGGCATCACAGATTGCGTCAATGCGGTGATCCAGGTCGTCGTACAGGGCGATGATGTCCTTCCAGGAGCTGTAGTTCTTGGAGCTCGTCGGGACGTCTAGGTCCTCGACGATGTCGTAATACTGCTCGATGGTGTCCTCCGTGCGCTCGGCGACGTCGGCGAGATTTTGACGGGTGGTTCGATCCTCTTCCAGATAGCTGCCGTTGAAGTTCTGCGCGCAGCCACGGACCTGGCTATCGAGGTCTTCGAGCAGGTCGTAGTATTCGCTCAGGCGACGGTAGAGGTTCTGCTCGGAGAGCGTTGCTTCGCCGCCATCCTCGTCGTCATCGTCATCATCGTCGTACAGGCTGTTGGGATCGCCGAGAGGCTTTAGGTCATCGTCGTCGACGTCATGGTGCAGCTTAGCTACCTCGGCAGTCGTCTGCGTGGCGGCGTTGTCGAAAGGCTTGATCACAAAGAAAACGACCAGGGCGATGATGATCGCCACCAGCACAACGATAACGGCGATAAGCGGCCCGGTGCCGCTCTTTTTGGGAGCGGGGGTCTGTGGCGAAGCGGGCGCGTATGCGGGAGCCGGCTGCTGTTGGGGCGAGCCGCTCGCGACGGGTATGCGCTGCGTGGTCTCGACGGCCGCGGGGCCTGCGGCGGGGTCGGGGCGATGGGCGAGGGGGTCGTCCGCCTTGGCTTGCGGCGTATCGAGGGAACCGGTCTGCTCAAAAGCGGGCTGGCTATCGCTCGCGGTTGTTTGCTCAACGGGTGCACCGCACGAGGTGCAGAACTTGGCATCATCTGCAAGAAGCTTGCCGCACGAGGCGCAATACCGAGACATTGCCACTCCTTTCGCCACATTTCAATGCAATACGACGATTATACCCAGCGTCCAAAATTCCCCATCATAAGTTGCGGTGAAATAGGGACTGTTTGGCGGTCTCAGAGCTTCAATCAGTCCCTATTTCACCGCAACTTCGGGGATGCCTCGATGGCTAGGTTGGATTTGGGACGCGCCTGCCCCTGGGGTATCATGGCTTGGTTGCTATAAATCGCATTTACGCGCCTTGTAGGAAGGGGCTGCGCCCATGGCTTTTGAGCCCGCTCAACATAGCTTTATCACGCTCGAGGGCGTCGACGGTGCCGGCAAGTCCACGCAGGCGCGCCTGCTTGCCCGCGCGCTCGAACTCGCTGGCTACCAGGTTGTGAGCCTGCGCGAGCCGGGCGGTACCGCCATCAGCGAAAAGATCCGTGCTCTGCTGCTCGACCCCGCCAACACGGCGATGGGTGACACCTGCGAGCTGCTGCTCTACGAGGCGGCGCGTGCCCAGCTGGTGCACGAGGTCATAGCTCCCGCCCTTGCTGCCGGCAAGGTGGTCCTGTGCGACCGCTTCTACGATTCCACAACCTGCTATCAGGCGTTTGCCGATGGCCTCGACCGTCAGATGGTACGCGATGCCAACAACCTGGCTGTCGCCGGTACGCATCCGGCGCTCACGCTCGTCTACCACATCACACCCGAGCAGGCGGCGTTACGCATGGCAGCCCGTGGCGCGGCAGATCGCATGGAGGCAAAAGGCATGGCCTTCCAAGAGCGCGTCTACCAGGGATTTTGCGCCATTGCCGCCGAGGAACCAAACCGCGTAAAGCTCATCGACGCGACCGCGTCCATCGAGGACGTCTTCGCGCAGACGGTCGAGCAGGTTCGCGCCTACGGCCTCGACATTTCCCAGGACGCCGTCACCGCCGCGCTTGCCCAGGAGGCCGAGTAGCATGGCCCCCGCTCAGGCAAGCCTGCTGGCCAAGCTTGATACCCAAGAGCGCGTGCGCGACTTTTTGACCAATGCCGTCGCCAGCGGTCGCGCATCGCACGCCTACCTGTTTTTGGGCGCGCCCGGCGCGGGCAAGCTCGACGCCGCGTGGGCGCTCGCCCAAGCCTTCCTGTGCGAGCAGGACGGCTGCGGCTCATGCGATAGCTGCGTGCGCGTCGCCCGCCATACGCACCCCGATGTGCACTATTACACGCCCGAGAGCGCCACGGGCTACCTCATCGCCCAGACCCGCGAGCTGCTCGACGACGTGCCGCTGGCGCCCATCCGTGCCAAGGCCAAGGTCTACATCATCGACCGTGCCGAGCAGCTGCGCGCCAACACCGCCAACGCACTGCTCAAAACGCTCGAGGAGCCGCCCGAGGGCGTTATGTTTATCCTGCTGGGCACCTCGGCAGACGTGATGTTGCCCACCATCGTGAGCCGCTGCCAGTGCGTGCCGTTTCGGCTGGTATCGCCCACCGTCGCCGCGCAGGCCGTGAGCCGCGCCACCGGTCAGGACCCTGCGCGTTGCCGCATGGCCGTCGCCGTAGCGGGAAGCCCCACGCGTGGCATCGAGTTCCTCAAGAGCGCCGAGCGCCAGGACGCCCGCCGTCAGATGGTTCGCGCCATCGATTCGCTTATCGTCGCCGACGAGGCCGACGTGCTCAGCCGCGCCAAGTCACTCATCGTCGCCGTTAAGGCGCCGCTCGCCGAGGTCAAGTCCACGCAGGAAAAGGTGCTCGAACAAAACGCCGACTACCTGTCGCGTGGAGCATTGAAGCAGCTTGAGGACCGCAACAAGCGCGAACTCAACGCGCGCGAGCGTTCGGGTATCATGGAAGCGCTGGCGAGCGCGCGGACGCTCATGCGCGATGTGCTGCTGACGCTTCAGGACGAGGCAGCCGACGTGGTGAACGAAGACGTGCGCGACACGATCGGTCGGCTTGCCGCCGCGACCAATGTTGCGGGTGCCACCCGGGCGCTCGAGGCAGTCGCGACCGCCGAGCGCAACATCGCCAGAAACGTTACTCCCCAGCTGGCCATCGAGGTCATGCTGTTCGATATCAGGAAGGCACTGAAATGCCGTTAGTCGTACCCGTTAAGTTTACCTACGCCTCGCGCGACCTGTGGTTCGATCCGCAGGATTTGGATATCCTCGAGGCCGATTATGCCATTTGCTCCACCGAGCGCGGAACCGAGATCGGCCTGGTCACGGCCGATCCCTTTGAGGTGCCGCAAGACGAGATTGGCCAGCCGCTCAAGCCCGTGCTGCGCGTGGCGAGCGACATCGACCTGCAGCTTGCCGACGACCTGGCCATCCAAGGCGACGAGGCCATGGTCGACTTCCGCCGCCTGGTCAAGGAGCTCGACCTCGAGATGAAGCCGGTCGGCGTCGAGTACCTGTTTGGCGGCGAGAAGGCCGTGTTCTACTTTGCGGCCGAGGAGCGCGTCGATTTTCGCCAGCTCGTCAAGGATCTGTCCTCGACGCTGCACATTCGCGTCGACATGCGCCAGATCGGCGTGCGCGACGAGACCCGCCTGGTGGGCGGCTATGCCCAGTGCGGACAGGAGCTCTGCTGCACGCGCTTTGGCGGACAGTTTGAACCCGTCTCGATTCGCATGGCAAAAGAGCAAGACCTGCCGCTCAATTCCTCCAAGATCAGCGGCGTGTGCGGTCGTCTGATGTGCTGCCTGCGTTATGAGTTCGAGGCGTACAAGGACTTTAAGAGCCGTGCGCCCAAAAAGAAGACACTCATCGATACGCCGCTCGGCAAAGCGCGTATTCAGGAATATGACACGCCGCGTGAGCAGCTGGTGCTGCGCCTGGAGAACGGCAAAGTCTTTAAGGTCAACCTGGCCGATATGACGTGCTCGGAGGGCTGCAAAAAGAAGGCTGCCGAGCAGGGCTGCAACTGCCGCCCCGACTGCGTGACGCGTGACGTGCTCGAGCGCATCGAATCGCCCGAGATGCGCCTGGCGCTCATGGAACTCGATCGCGAGAACGGCGTCGACGTGGGCGATGGCCTGTCGAGTGCCGACCGTCTGGCCGGCACGTCGATGCCCAAGCGCCGTCGTCGCGATGCCGATTCCGATACCCGCGCTGCTCAGAGCCAGGGCGAGGGTCGTGGCCGCGGAAAGGGCCGTGGTAAGGCCGAGGCACCCGAGGCCGAGGAGGCCGCCGGTGGACGTCGTCGTCGCAAGCGCGCGGGCTCGGGCGATGCTGCCGAGGCTGCAGCCGCGGGCAAGAACGCCTCTCGCGAGCGCGAGGTTCAGCAGCCCCAGCAGCAGAATCGTGGCGGTGGCATGAACCCCACACGTCGCCGCCGCCGTCATCTGTCGAGCGAGGAGCGCGAGGACGCCTTCCGCGCCGCAGCTGCTCGCGAGGCTGGTGCCGCTTCCAAGGGCCCCTCGGCCTCCGATGCACCTGCCGACAAGGGCGGCAAGTCACATGGCGAGGAGGAGCGCGCGCCGCGTCCGCGCCGTCGCCATTCCTCGGGCGCGCAACAGAAGCCCTCGGTGCCCTCCGTGGCCGATCAGGTCTCGGATGGCGAGGTCAAGGTCACGCGCCGTCGTCCTGGAGACGGTGGGGGAGCTGCTGCCAAGGCTTCGCGCGGCGCCGCTCGCGACGAGCGTGACGTGCGCGAGGATCGTGGCGGCGAGGGCTCGGCCGACCAGGGCCAGAAGCGCCGTCGCCGTCGTCGCTCCCGCAAGCCGCGCCAGGATGGTGGCGAGGGCTCGACCCCGTCTTCGTCCGCACCACAACCGCCCGCCGGCGAATAACGCCCGCGAGCGGATTTAGCCCGCCTTGCCCCGAGCGCATCGGGGTATCATAGCGCCGAATCAACAACCCTCCCTGCGACCGAACGTAGGGAGGGTTGTGTCTTGAAGAGCCATCTGAACATATTGAGCCGTCTGCAGGGTGCCGGTGCCCTACCGCTTGCGGACGAATTGCTACCGTTTGCCGAGCGGGTGGCACGCGAGGCGCTCGAGGCATTGTCGCCAACACGATGTGCCGGCTGCGAGCGCGCCGGTGCGCTTATTTGCCAAGACTGCCTGGCCGCGCTCACGCTCATCGACCCACGTCATAGCTGTACCCGATGCGGCGCCCCGTTTGGGGATTTGCTGTGCACTGAGTGTTCGGTCGAGGGCGCGTCCTCGGCAATGGCGGAGGCGCTCGACCGCTGCCTGGCGTGCGCCGTCTATGCGCATCCGCTGCCGCGCATCATTAAAGCGTACAAGGATGCGGGCGAGCGACGTCTGGCTCCGTATCTGGCGGAGCTGCTCTACGACACCGCCCTGCATGCCCAGGTCGTAGCGCCCGAACGCTTAGGAGGCGTGCTGTCCGGTGCGGATGCGGTGGTGTTTGTGCCTGCGACGGCGGCAGCGTTTCGGCGGCGTGGTTTTGATCATATGGAGGCTATTGCGCGCCCATTTTGCGAGCTGTCGGGTGTTCCCCTGCTCGATGCTCTCGTCAAGTACGGGCATGGCGACCAGCGCAAACTCGGTCGTGAGGAGCGCCGCGAGCGTGCCCAAGGCATGTACGAGACGGTTGAAGACGTGCACGGCCGCCGCCTGCTGCTTATCGATGACGTTATCACCACGGGCGCGACGATGGCCGCGGCTTCGGCGGAACTCAAGCGCGCCGGCGCCGCAGCAGTCGATGGCCTTGCTATCGCACGTGTTTGGTAGGGGTGGTTTTGTGGCAGTGAAGATTGAGCGGCGCAACGAGCCGACAGACGAACAGCTAGCGGCTTCCGTAATCCTAACAGGCGCCTCGGCGCTACGCATGATGCGCGCCGAGCGCCGGCAGATGGGCTACATAAGCTGGAAGGACCTCGATCCCGATGAAGAGCGCCGTGTGCTGCGCACGTCGTCGCCCTCGACCGAGGACATCTATCTTCCCGACTTGGTGCGGATTGGGGCCGCAAGCAGCGAGGTGCAAGAGGATTTGTGCTTGCTGGTGGGATCTGCGGCGCAGCGCCGCCGCATGTCTGGCGTGGGCTGGTCCGTATGCTCCGGGTTGCCCGCCGGCTCGATTCTAGAGGTGGAACCGGGGGTGTACAGTCTATCTCCCGAGGCCCTTTGTGTTGCCGTCGCCCGCGAGGTCGGCTGTATCCAGGCATTTGCCCTGGCCCAGGAGCTGTGCTCTAAGATTTCGCTGAGTGACCGCGGGAAGTATCTGCCTCCCTACACCTCGCCTGTTACGAATAAACTTGCAAAGGACAAGGACCAGCCAGCAGATGTGGGCTACTTTGAGGTTGAGCCGGTGCTGACGCCCGATCGTCTGGCAGATTACCTCGCGGTATGCAAGGGGAACGCGGCCAAGCAGCTGCAGCGTCTGTGTCCCTATCTTTCGGAAAACCTGCGCTCACCCATGGAGTGCATCATGCTTGCCATGTTTTCGCTTCCGTTTTCCTATGGCGGATTTGCCTGCGGTCCTTTTAAGACCGACTACAAGATCGAGTTCGATGACCGCGCACGGGCAATCTCGGGGATGCCGCATGCAGTTTGCGATGCGTATCAGGAAACAGCCCGGTTTGACCTTGAATACAACGGTGAGCTGGGCCATTCTTCCCGGAGGGGACGTATCCATGACGAAAAACGCAACACGGGCTTGATTACTATGGGAATCGAGGTCGCGACGGTCAACAACGAAATGCTCCGCGACATGGAAGCGATGGAAGCGCTCGCATGGCGCATCCACCAGCGTATGGGTAAGCGATATCAGAATCGCGTAGAGGCTCGTCGAAAGAGGCAAGATGCTCTGCTGAATACGCTCCGAGCGTGCTTTGGGCTCAAGCCAGCGTAAAACTATGGCTTTATAGGGGGTCTGTTTATATGCTCTGTGCAAAAAACGGCAAATATGAGTACTGTTACTAGATTAGTGACAGCAAAAACAAAGAAACTTGGGCTGAAAACCTGGATTCAGCGAAGAGATAATAAACGAATGTGGAATATCTTGGCGCCAAGCAGGCTGTGCGGAACTCAAAAAGGGCTCGTGAGGCGGTAATACGCTGCTACTAAATTGATAACAGTACTCATATTTGCCGTTTTTTGCACAGAGCACCCTAAGAAGGGTGCCACGGAGCTCCCCGTAGGGGAGCTCCGGGCTTCATAGGGGCACGAATAGCCCGCTCCGACCTGCGAAATCTGTACTCGCGATGCGAATGACGCCCCTAACCTTAAACTTTAGCTTGAACTTAGCTATAATGCGCTTCGTTCCTACCAGGCTGTGGTTGCGGACGGACGAAATGCCCGTCCTAGTCCAAGACAGACGCGGTCAAAGGGATCCACGTAAGCGACCGCGTGCGCGCGGCGCGATCATGGCGCGTCCTAGATGTAAGCCGCACCGTCCGTTCTACTTTCTTTGGGGCAATACCGCCTCGCGGGCGAGCGGGTCAGTCGTGAAGGTGGCTGCGGCCTCCCGAGCAAACACCCCGGTGCGCAAGTGTGGGGTCAAATACCAGGTCAGCTGGTGGGAACAACCTGATATTCCGCGCAACGCACGGATCGTATACGACACAGAAGGCAGGGTAGTGGACATGGTGAGGGGCAGCTTGATGCACGCGGCTCGGTTAGGTGCTGAGACCGCAGCGGTCATCGCCGTTTTGGGCCTGAGCGGATGCGCGTTCAACCCGCTGTCTACGTTCACGACTCCCACGATCGACCAGATCGAGTACGAGACGGTCACGCCGGCGGTGTCGGACGATGCCCTGGTCACTCCCGGAACCCTGACGGTCGCCCTCGATACTTCCGATGCGCCGCAGGCGATGCAGGGCGCTGACGGCGAGCTTACGGGGTATGCAGTCGACGCTGCCCGCGCCCTCGCAAGCCGCATGGGCCTTAAGGTCGCCTTTGTCGATGCGTCCTCGGCAGGTTCCGCGCTCGGCGACAAAAAGGCCGATATCTTTATCGGCGAGATCAACTCCACAGACGGGGACATTAGCTCGCTCGGCACCTGCCTGTACGATGCCGCTTCCGTGTTCGGTAAAACCAGCGATGGTGGGTCGCTAAGCGTTTCCACCGATACCCTTAACACGTCCACCCTGGGTGTCCAGATGTCCTCGGCCTCGCAGGAGGCGCTTGCCAAGCAGAGCATTACCGCCAACCAAAAGACCTACTCCAACATCAACGAGTGCTTTGAGGCGCTCGAGTCCGGCGAGGTCGACTATGTGATCTGCGACTCCACGGTCGGCGGCTACCTTGCACGTCTGATGAGCCAGATCTCCTATGTCGGCACGCTCGAGACGCCCTCGACGCTTGGCGTCGCAGGCCTTAGCTCTAACGGTGAGCTGTGCCGTGCCGTGAGTGATGCCCTCGACGGCATCACGGTCGACGGCACGCTCGAGGCGGTCCACTGCGTCTGGTACGGCCAAATGCCCTATGACCTTACCGCCAAGACTGTTTCGGGGGCCAATGTGCAGGCATCCGACTCCACGTCCAACGAGACCGAGTCCTCCGATGGCGACGCCTCCGATAACAACGGCGACAGTCCGTCGTCTAGCCAGGAGGGCGCCATCACCGACGATGACATCAACAAGCTCAATAGCTAGTTATTGCTAGGGGTGGCGTCTGCCATACATTGAACGAGGCGCTTCTTCACGGTTTCAACACGCATAGCCGGGTCTCCCCAATAGGGGAGCCCGGCTTTTCTATTTTGATAAAACCAGCAGGTCAAAGCTAATTTCCAGGAGAAAAACCAACTCAGCCGATGCCCTCCTATAGCGCACTTTGCCACGGAAAAGTGCGAGACTTCGGTATGCGGTATCAAGCAGTCGTTATTCGGGTCTTTGGGAATCCGGGTGATTAAATACACGGCAATGGGTACATAGCCAGTACAGTAAGTCCCCGAGGCAGATTGGAGCCACGTATGGATATCAAGGTTTCTGGACGCAAGACGACGGTAACCGATGCTCTGCGTGCGCATGTGGATGAGAAGATCGGCGAGGCGCTCAAGGTTTTCGATATCGAGCCCATGACAGTCGACGTCGTGCTTCGCTATGAGAAGAACCCCTCGAACCCCAACCCGGCAATCGTCGAGGTCACGGTTCGTGCCCGCGGTTCGGTGATTCGCGTTGCCGAGCACGGCGCAGATATGTATGCCGCCATCGACCTCTCCGCCGATAAGGTCACCCGTCAGCTGCGCAAGTTCAAGACCAAGGTCGTGGACAACCGCCAGGGCGGTGCCAGCGCCGCGGATGTCGCACCGGTCGAGCGCGTCGAGGATCTGGCCGACCTGCTGCTGCCCGAGGAGGAGGACGACCTGCTCGTCCGCGAGAAGGTCATCGACGTCACCCCGATGACTGAGGAGCAGGCGCTGGTGCAGACCGATCTGCTGGGCCACGACTTCTATGTGTTCGAGAACGCGACGACCGGCCTCATCAATGTGGTGTATCACCGTAAGAATGGTGGATATGGCATCATCAAGCCCCGCATCGAAACACTTGACGAGTAAAATACGTTAACTTGCATGAGTTAACGGCTGGCGGCCATCCCATGCGGGTGGCCGCCTTTTTACGTAAGGAGTCGCTTTGATGGACAAGGCTGCATCCGCTGGCCATTCTGACCGCTGCCGCATCGTCGTCGATACCTGCTGCGACTTTAGCCCCGAGGTCGCCGCGAACCTTGATGTCGATATCCTGGGCTTCCCCTTCATCATCGATGGCGAGGAGCGCACGGACGATATCTGGTCGAGCATGAGCCCCAAGGAGTTCTACGACCGCATGCGCGCCGGCGCTCGCGTGTCTACCTCCGCCGTGTCGCTCGGTCGCTATATCGAGTTCTTTACCGAGTGCGCCAAAGAGGGCACGCCCACGGTCTACCTGTGCTTTACCTCGGCGCTGTCGTCGAGCTACAACTCCGCGTGCCAGGCGGCAGATGCCGTGCGCGCCGAGTATCCCAACTTTGAGCTCTATGTGGTCGACAACGCTCTACCCTGTGCGACCGGCGCACTTTTGGCGCTCGAGGCCGTGCGCCAGCGTTCGGCGGGGCTGACCGCCAAGCAACTGGTCGATTGGGCAAACGAGGCGAAGACCTACGTCCACGGCTACTTTACGCTCGAGAGCTTTGACGCGCTGGCTGCCGGCGGCCGCATTCCGCCCGCGGCGGCGCAGCTCACGGCAAAGCTCGACGTCAAGCCCGAGCTCTCCTACGACTTGGCCGGCTCGCTGTCGCTGATCGGCGTCAACCGCGGCCGCAAGAAGGCGCTCAAGTCCATCCTCAAGTCGTTCCGCGAAAACTACGTGCCCGACCGCACCATGCCCATCGCCATCATGACGGCCGATGCCGAAAAGGACGGCGACTGGCTCGAAGCCGCCATCCGTAAGGAGGAGGGCTGCGCCGACGTCACGATCATTCGCAGCTCCGTGGGCCCCACCATTGGCTCGCACGTGGGCCCCGGCATGGTGGCCTGCGCGTTTTGGGGTAAGAACCGCGCCGACAAGGCGTCGCTTTCCGACCGCATCGCCCGCCGCGTGCGCGGCCAGTAGGCAAGCGCTGCGTCCGTAATCGCCCTCGACTCACAGCCCAAACGCTGGCACCGAGTATTCAACCTGGTAATAACACCCAACCCAAAAGGAAAGGTTTCATGGCAAACAAGCTCTCCGTCGCATTTATCGGCACCGGAATTATGGGTGCCCCCATCGCCGGTCACATCCTGGATGCCGGCTATCCCGTCACGGTCAACAACCGCACCAAGTCCAAGGCTGCCGCGCTTATCGAGCGCGGTGCCGTTTGGGCCGATACGCCGGCAGATGCCGCGGCGAACGCCGATGTCGTCTTTACCATGGTGGGTTATCCCTCCGAGGTCGAGGAGCTCTACCTGGCGGGCGACGGTCTGCTCGCGTGCACTAAGCCCGGCGCGGTCCTGATCGACCTCACCACGAGCTCGCCCGAGCTGGCGCGTGACATTGCCGAGGCCGCCCAGGTTTCTGGTCGTATGGCATTTGACTGCCCCGTCACCGGTGGCGAGTCGGGCGCTATCGCCGGTACGCTCACGGCTATCGTAGGCGCTACCGAGAACGACATCGCGCCGGTCCGCGATATCCTTTCCACCTTTGCGGCAACCATCTGCTGCTTCGACGGCGCCGGCAAGGGCCAGGCTGCCAAGCTCGCCAACCAGGTGTCGCTGGGCGCCTGTATGGTCGGCATGGCAGACGCCATGGCGTTTGCCGAGCTGAGCGGCCTCGATCTGGAGAAGACCCGTCAGATGATCCTGGGCGGCACCGGTAAGTCCGGCGCCATGGAGAGCCTGGCGCCCAAGGCGCTCGACGGCGACTACAAGCCCGGCTTTATGGTTGAGCACTTCATTAAGGACCTGCGCCTGGCGCTCGCTTACGCCGACGATCGCGAGCTCGCGCTGCCCGGTGCCGACGTGGCCTTTACGCTCTACGACATGCTCGACGCCATCGGTGGTGCCAAGCTGGGCACCCAGGCCATCACGGTCCTCTACAAGGAGGAGGCCGACGCCATCGCCGCCGGTCTGGACTGGTCGCAGTATCGTCCCGAAGAGCATGGCGCTCACGAGGACGGCTGCGGTTGCGGCGAGCACGGCGACGATCATGATTGCGGTTGCGGCCACCACCATGGCGAGGACCACGAGTGCTGCGGCGGCCACGGCCATGATGACGGCCACGAGTGCTGCTGCGGCCACCATCACGGGGAGTAGCGCCCATGAGCTGGACGTTCGTGGTACTAGCGCTGGTGCTCTTTCTCTTTGCGATCTACATTGGCTTTTTGTGCGGCCAGTGGGCGTGCGAAAAGCGCGTGATCACCAAGCGCGACTACTGGATCGCCAATTTTGCAGGCGCGGCGGCAGTCGTCCTACTGACCTGGGTGTTCTCGCTGTTCCCGCTGGTGCAGTTTGCGCCAATCGGCTGGCTCGGCGGCTTTATCGCCGGTCTTAAGATGAGCTTTGGCGAGTCCGTCGGTCCGTGGCGCAAGCACGACGAGGTCTTTAACGTCAACAAGGCTCATCGCGCCGCCGCCGACGCGGGCGACGCTGAGGAACGCCGCCGTGCGCGTCGCAATGGCGCGGCCGACCGACAGCTCATCTCGGTCACCGATGACAGCAAGGGTGCTGGCAAGCACGCTAAGAAATAGTAAGAAGAGGTAACTATGGCAGAAAACAAAGACGAACAGCTCACCGACGAGGAGCTGGCACAGCTTCAGCTGGCAGAGGAGAACGAGAACGCCGTCGACCGTCTGGTCAAGGAGCTCGGCTGCCCCACGCGCCGCATCCGCCAGTTTGCCGCCCGCGTGCTGCACCTGCTTGCCGAGCGCGATCCGCAGCGCGTCGTGCCCTGCGTGCCCGCGCTGATCGAGGCGCTCGACCGCCCCGAGGCGCAGACCCGCTGGGAGGCCCTCGATGCCCTGACGGCGCTCGCCACCACCTGCCCCGAGCAGCTGGGCGATGCCTTTGAGGGCGCCGAGACTGCACTGTTCGACGAGATCTCCTCCACGCTGCGCTATGCCGCCTTCCGCCTGCTGTGCGTGTGGGGTGCCACGAGCATCGAGCGTTCGCGCGAGGCTTGGCCCATCCTGGACGAGGCCATCCAGTGCTACCACGGCGACCTCGAGTATCGCGACATGCTCGGTTGCCTGTACGAGTTTTGCCAGGGCGAGATCGACGCCGAGGTTGCCGAGAAGCTCGCGCTGCGCCTTAAGTTCGATGCCGAGAACGGCAAGGGCAGCTATCTCAAGGCCCGTTCGAGCGAGATTTGCGAAATGCTTGTTAAACGTTTTGGCCTGGATCTCTCCAAAAAGAAGAAGCGTGCTAGCGTTAAAAAATCTGACGACGCCGAAGACGAGGAGTAACAGATTATGGCGCACGATGTAGTCCTGATTCCCGGTGACGGTATCGGTCCCGAGATTACGCAGGCCATGCGCCGCGTGGTCGAGGCCACTGGTGTCCAGATCAACTGGAACGTCCAGGAGGCCGGTGCCGGCGTCATGGACGAGTTTGGCACGCCGCTGCCCCAGCACGTGCTCGATGCGGTCGCCGAGACCAAGGTTGCCATCAAGGGTCCCATCACCACGCCGGTCGGCACGGGTTTCCGCAGCGTCAACGTGGCTCTGCGCAAGCATTTTGACCTGTACGCCTGTGTGCGCCCTTGCCTGTCGCAGCCGGGCGACGGCTCTCGTTTCCGCGGTGTCGACCTGGTTATCGTGCGCGAGAACACCGAGGACCTCTACGCCGGCATCGAGTTCGATGAGGGCGCTGCCGAGGTCGAGGAGCTCTCGCAGCTCGTCGAGCGCTCGGGCCAGAAGACCTTTGCCGCTGATTCCGCCATTTCAATTAAGCCGATTTCCATCGCCAAGAGCCGCCGCATTGTGGAGTATGCCTTTGAGTATGCCCGCCGCTGCGGCCGCAAAAAGGTGACGGCCGTGCATAAGGCCAACATCATGAAGGCGACCGACGGCCTGTTCCTGCGCGTGGCGCGCGAGGTGGCCGCCAACTACCCCGGTATTGAGTTCAACGACAAGATCGTCGACGCCACCTGCATGGGCCTGGTCCAGAACCCCAACGACTTCGATGTCCTGGTGCTTCCCAACCTGTACGGCGACATCGTGAGCGACCTGTGCGCCGGCCTGGTAGGCGGCTTAGGCATGGCCCCCGGCTCCAACATCGGTGCTGACTGCGCCATCTTCGAGGCAACGCACGGCTCCGCGCCCGATATCGCTGGCCAGGATATCGCCAACCCCACGGCCGAGATCCTCTCTGCTGCGATGATGCTCGATCACCTGGGCGAGAACGACGCTGCCAATCGCATTCGCGCCGCCGTCTCTGCCACGCTCGACGAGGGCGAGCAGGTTACCGGTGACGTGCGTCGTGCCCAGACCGGCTCCGTCGAGGGCGCCGTGGGCACGCAGGCCTTTGCCGATGCCGTTATCGCGCACCTGGCCTAAGGTATGCACGCTGCAAACGCCTAAATAGTACTTAAGTGTTTGCGTATAACCTAAGAATCAATACGCCCGGCACTCTGTCGGGCGTATTCTATTGAAGACTATGTTTCCTAACAAGGAGTAACCGATATGGGTCTGATTCAAAAGAAGGACGAGAAGGACGAGATCGACGGCATCCAGATCATCGAGCGCGGCGAAGGCCCCGACGGTGACGAGGACGAGAAGATCGACCTGGTCACCGGTACGTCTGCCGAGCACATTGCTGCCGGTACGACGGCCGAGGAGGAGGACGCCCGTCTGGAGGCTCAGATTGCCGCGGATGCCGCTGACGAGGATCTGATGCCCGAGGAGCAGGACGAGGACGACGACTCCGACGTGGATGACCACACTTGCAAGCACAAGAAGACGATGATTGCCGCCTTTGTGGTTGCCGTCGTGATTGCTGCCGTGATTGGCTTCTTTATTGGCAATGGTGGTTTTGGCGGCAAGGGTGTCGGCTCGTCGACCCTGACCGAGGACCAGCTCGATTCGACCGTGGCAAGCTACAGCTACAACGGCAAGAAGAGTGACATCACCGCGCGCGAGGCCATCGAGAGCCAGTACAGCCTCGACACCGTCAAGGACGACGACGGCAACTATACCGCTCCGTCTGCCGACGTCATCCTGTCCTACGTGCGCAACAAGATCCTGCTCGATGCTGCCGAGGACGAGGGCATCACCGTCTCTTCTAAGGAGATGAAGAAATACGCCGAGGATTCCATCGGCACTTCGGACTACAAGACCATGGCCACGCAGTATGGCGTGTCCAAGGACCAGGCCAAGCAGATCGTCCGCCAGTCCGCGACGCTGCAGAAGCTCTACAAGAAGAAGGTGGGCGATAGCTCCGCAAGCATGCCGACCGCTCCGACCGAGCCTGCTGACGGCAACGAGGAGACCGCGAGCAAGGACTACGCCGACTACATCATCAACCTTGCCGGTGACGAGTGGGATAGCGAGAAGGGCACTTGGAAGGACGCCGACAGCACCTACGCTAAGGCCTTTGCCGACGATGCCTTTACGGCCGATAGCGCTACCTATAAGCAGGCCATGACCGCCTACTACACTGCTTACCAGCAGTACTCTTCGCAGGCTTCAAGCGCCAGCTCCAAGTGGACCGAGTATGCTAACGGCCTCTACGCCAAGGCCAACATCAGCATCTACGGCCTGTTTGCGTAAAGATTTGTCTGAGCCACCGAGCTCGTAGCCGAAATATCTGAATAGCCCGCTAGAACGGATGTTGTTCTAGCGGGCTATTTGCGTTTGGGCGCTGGTGGCTACATTATGCCTATTAATCTTTAAGCCCAAAGAGGCTATCGGCTTCATCGTCAGGTATGTATTCCAGAACATCGCCCGGTTGGCAGTCGAGTGCCCGGCATATCGCGTCAAGAGTTGAAAAACGTATGGCAGAAACCTTGCCTGTCTTAATGCGTGACATATTGACCTGGGAGATGCCCACGCGTTCCGCAAGCTCTTTGGATGAGATCTTGCGTTCGGCGAGCATGCGGTCAAGCCGCAGAATAATCATGGATTCCCCCTAGAGCAACTCGTCATCTTGTTTTTGCAGGATACACCCGTACTGGAAGACGCTGGCAATCAGGCTAATAATCAGGCCTGCAAAGACCATAGAGAGGTCGAGGTGCTGGCCGCCAAGCGCATCCGTAAAGTTGCCGCCAAATCCTGAGAGTATCAGCCCCGTGACTATGGCACCAAGAAGCTTCACAGCAACGCCGCCAATAAGGAACAAATGTCCTATTTGACGTAGTATGCGGATGCATTCGAGGTCAAAGGGCCTGCCCGCCTTTTCAATGGCGGAGAAAAACTTGTATGCGCTTAGCACGATGGCAAACGCAAGGCATGTCATCATGGCGCTCCCTATGGCAGTATGACCGTCGTGCGCGACAAGCATAAGAGGGGTGTGTTCATCGGCGCCGACGAGAGCGAGAATTGGCCCTTCGCCAGCCTCAAGCTCTACGGATTGGAGACAGAACCCTTGGGAGAGGCTAGGCAATATGAGTAGATCGTAGATTGCAATGACTGCGAGGAGTCCCAGAGCGAGCGCCACGGCGGTGCAGATTGTGGCCCATTTGCAGTAGCGAGTGAGCTTCCTCAGTTTGGCTATTGCCTGTTCACGGTCGATGGCTTCATTCGATTTGGATGCGTTCCAGCGGATCATAGCTCCTCCAACCAATGTCTTGGATGATACTAAATTTTATAACATACTTAACGATAAACGATAAACAATTACAGATTAGAGTAAGTAATGTTTATAAGACGAATAGCGAGAGCTTATGGCACATTCAGGGAGTGGGAGTTTGGCGCGCGGGGGATGGACGAGTATTGAAATATCCTGCAACCGCGCAAGTGCTTCATCGGGTCTCCCCAATTCATCTAGAAAAACGGCTGCAAACGACTGCAAATAACCGGTGAACGGTCAAAAACTACCGTTCACCGATAATTTTTAAACTGGTTCTAACTGGTATTAAGTCAAAAAGACCAATTCACATATCTTCACAATGACCTGCAATTTTTCTACACGCTATTTTTAGCCGCCCTGCGTTGTATTGACACGAAAAGAGTTCCGATTTTTTGCCAAAGCGTTTCGAAACGGTTTCAAAACCGCAGGTAGAAGTATTAACGACCGGTAAACGGTCGATTTATCACCGTGAGCGGTGCAAAAACGTTTTACCGTATGAATCAACGAAAGCGACCTCTTCTGTGGTGATATAGTGACAACACGTCACGTGGTTACTACCAGTTTAGAAACCACTGGTCTTCAAAGAACGCTTTCCAAGAAGCTTTAAGGGCGAGCGCCCGCTGGCTTCCGAAAATCATCGGACTCAGATTGTACACACCTTCGGAAGGGAAATTTGAATGGTTGGCTTTATTCTTACCGGTCATGGACAGTTCGCACCCGGCCTTGCAAGCGCTATCGCTATGGTTGCCGGCGACCAGCCCGCTTTTACCGTCGTTCCTTTCGAGGGCGACCAGGCTGCTTCCTACGGTGAGGATCTCCGCGCCGCTATTACCGCCATGCGCGAGGAGTGCGATGGCGTGCTCGTCTTTACCGACCTGCTTGGCGGCACCCCGTTCAACCAGTCGATGATGATTGCCCAGGATGTCGACAACGTCGAGGTTCTGACTGGCACCAACCTTCCCATGGTTATTGAGCTTCTGTTCCTCCGCGGCAATGCCACGCTCGCCGAGCTTGGCGAGCAGGCCGTGACCGTTGGTCAGACGGGCATCACCGCCCAGACGGTCGCATCCGTTGCCGGCTCCGACGAGGAAGATATCTTCGGCGACGAGGACGGCATCTAATGGCCGATTTCGGAGCCAACGTCCTGAGCTCCTCGGTCGCCCTTTTGGGCCTGCTTGTCATCATGGGCTTGATTTACACCATCTGGTCGCAAATCAACATGAAGAAGAAGCAGAAGTACTTCAAGGAGCTGCACACCGAGCTCAAGCCGGGTCAGGAGGTTCTTTTCGCCGGCGGTATCTACGGAACCGTCAAAGGCATCGAAGGCGAAAAGGTCCAGATCAAAGTCCGATCCGGTGCCGTCGTAGATGTTTCGCGTTACGCGATTCAGGAGATCAAGTAACTGTCGTCAGCAAATAACGAAAGGAAGCTGATCAACATGGCAGAACCCAACATTCTTCTTACCCGCATCGATAACCGACTGGTCCATGGTCAGGTCGCTACCCAGTGGAACTCCACCCTGGGTTCCAACCTCATCCTCGTCGCCAACGACGACGTGTCGACCAACACCATGCGCCAGAACCTCATGAAGATGGCCGCTCCCACCGGCGTCGCTACGCGTTTCTTCTCCCTGCAGAAGACCATCGACGTCATCGGCAAGGCGAGCCCGCGCCAGAAGATCTTCATCGTGGCCGAAACACCGGAAGACGTGCTTACGCTCGTCAAGGGCGGTGTGCCTATAAAGAAGGTAAACATCGGCAACATGCACATGTCGGAAGGAAAGCGCCAAGTCGCCACCTCCGTCGCAGTTAACGACGAGGATGTCGCTGCGTTTAAAGAGCTGCAGGAATTGGGGGTGGAGTTGGAGATCAGGCGCGTTCCGAGCACGCCTGTTGAGGACACGAGCAAGCTCTTCTCGTAATCCTCGTGATCCACGTTGTCAGGAGTGAAACCCTGACCTTCTGTACGTGATATCTAAAGTGCGTACATACATTTTGAAAGGAGGAGCAAGATGGAATACTCGATCATCCAGGTCGCTCTGGTCTTCATCGTCACGTTCGTCGCGGCAATCGACCAGTTCAACTTCCTCGAGTCTCTCTATCAGCCCATCGTCACCGGCGCCGTCATCGGTCTTATCCTTGGCGACCTCAACACCGGTCTTCTCGTGGGTGGTACCTATCAGCTCATGACGATCGGTAACATGCCGATCGGAGGCGCTCAGCCGCCTAACGCCGTCATTGGCGGCATCATGGCAGCCATTCTCGCTATCGCCACGGGCCTCGAGCCCAACGCGGCAGTCGGCCTTGCCATTCCGTTCGCTCTGCTTGGTCAGCTCGGCGTTACCCTGGTCTTCACGCTTATGTCGCCGCTCATGTCCTCCGCGGACAACATGGCTCATAACGCTGACACCAAGGGTATCGAGCGTCTGAACTACTTCGCCATGGCTCTGCTCGGCCTGATCTTCGCTGTCGTCGTCACCCTGTTCTTCATCGCTGGCGCCACCATCGGTCAGACCATCGCTTCTGCCATCCCGACTTGGCTGCAGACCGGTCTCTCCGCTGCAGGCGGCATGATGCGCTTCGTCGGCTTCGCCGTCCTGCTCAAGGTTATGATGAACCGCGATATGTGGGGCTTCTTCCTCATGGGCTTTGGCCTCGCGCTCATCACTGTTGCCAACGAATCTCTGGCAACCCCTGCTCTGCTCATCCTCGCTCTCATCGGCTTCGGCATCGCTTTCTGGGACTTCCAGCAGCAGACCGAGCTGAAGGGTGCAGCTGTTTCTGACGGAGGTGACTTCGAAGATGGCATCTAATGAGTATGTGATCCCGGAGCACTACGAGGATCTCACTCCTGCTCCGCAGCTCGACCAGAAGACCCTCAACAAGATGGCTTGGCGCTCCTGCTTCCTGCAGGCCTCGTTCAACTACGAGCGTATGCAGGCCGCTGGCTGGCTCTACTCCATCATCCCCGGTCTGGAGAAGATCCACACCAACAAGAACGACCTCGCGGCTTCCATGAGCCACAACCTGGAGTTCTTCAACACTCACCCGTTCCTCGTCACCTTTGTTATGGGCATCGTGCTTTCGCTCGAGCAGAACAAGGTTGACATCCCCACGATCCGCGCCGTCCGCGTCGCCGCAATGGGCCCGCTCGGTGGTATCGGTGACGCCCTGTTCTGGCTGACGCTCGTGCCTATCACGGCCGGCATCACCTCCAACATGGCCATCAACGGCAACGCCGCTGCGCCGATCATCTTCCTGGTGATCTTCAACGCCGTCCAGTTCGCTCTGCGCTTCTGGCTCATGAACTGGTCCTACAAGCTTGGCACCAGCGCTATTGACGCTCTGACCGCCAACATGCAGGCCTTCACGCGTGCCGCTTCCATCATGGGCGTCTTCGTCGTCGGTTGCCTGGTCGTCACCATGGGTGGCACCCAGATCAACCTGCAGATCCCCAACGGCACCACCCGTGGCCTTGCCCCTACTACCGTGATCGTCTCCGAGAAGGAGGCCGAGAACTTCACCGGTATGGAGGGCATCGATACCGAGACCGCTGAGGCCGGTACCATCGCCATGACCGATGAGGACGGCAACGCCCTCACCGCCACCGATGCCGACGGCAACGAGGTCAAGTGCGGCGTCGCCGATCTGGGCAACGGCATGGAGTCCGTGACCTACGCTACCGTTACCGAGGATCCGGTCAACTTCTCTGTTGCCGACACCCTCAACACCATCGTCCCGAAGCTCGTCCCGCTTATGCTTACGCTGCTGCTTTACTACATGTTCGCTAAGCACAGCTGGACCCCAACCAAGGGCATTCTGCTGCTCTTCGTCCTGGGCATCCTGGGCGCTGGCCCGCTTGGTCTCTGGCCGAGCATCTGGTAAGGCTCTAGCTTGAGGGGTGTGTCCCTACGCGGCTCACACCCCGACCCCTTAAGCCATGTGTATGTTAAAAGCCGTGTGCTCGAAAGAGCGCGCGGCTTTTGTTTTCTTGTTGATTCTGGTGTGGCAGACAGATAATGCTAAACACCCAAGGTAGTAGCCGAGTTTGAGAAAATGGGAGGATAGGATGGCGATCGGAGCGCGTAAGCAACCGCTGTACGATCAGCTGGTCGATATTCTGACCGAAAAGATCGACCATGAATATCGCGCCGGTGACATGATTCCTTCCGAGCGCGAACTATCGGAGCGCTATGGTCTCTCGCGCACTACGGTACGCCTGGCTCTGCAGGAACTGGAGCGTTTAGGATTGGTGGTTCGGCAGCACGGTCGCGGTACCTTTGTGACCGACCGTTCGGCAAAGGCAACCAATCTTATGCAGTCCTACAGCTTTACCGAGCAGATGCGCGCGATGGGTCGCGACCCCGAGACCACGATTCTCGAGTTTTGCGAGATGGAGGCCGATAAGAATCTGGCCGAGCATATGGGATTACGTATCGGTGATCGCATTTTTAAGCTCAAGCGCCTTCGTTCTGCCGACAATATGCCCATGATGGTCGAACGCAGCTATCTACCGGTTCGTCAATTTCTGTCCCTAAAGCGACCGCTACTGGAGCGTAAGCCGCTTTACGATGTGATTGAGCAAGACTTTCAGCAAAAGATACGCGTGGCCGAAGAGGAGTTCTATGCGAGCATAGCCCGTCCCACCGATGCCCACCTTTTGGGAATTGTCGAGGGCTCGCCTGTGCTCGATTTGGTCAGGACTACGTATAACGAGTCAAACGAGGTTGTGGAGTATACACTCTCGGTTGCTCGTGCCGATCAGTTTAAATACAAGGTTTACCACCAGCGTAGCGACTAGTGTTCGCATCGTTTCCATATGATGATTCTTTGCATTTAACTGGTTACTACCAGATAACCAACCGAAGTGTATAATTGCACGTCAGAGGATTACTTCTAGAGAGAGGTATTAGAAATGTTCGAGAAGAGTGTCGAGGAGCTCACCGAGCTCGGCGCCCAGATCACCACGGCCGAGATTGCTCAGCAGCCCGAGCTTTGGCGTGATACGCTCAACATCTATCGCGAGAACAAGGAGGCCATCGAGGCCTTCCTGGCCGAGGCTCGCGCTATGGGCGAGGGCCGTCTGTCCGTTGTCTTCACCGGTGCCGGTACGTCCGACTACGTTGGCGATACCTGCGCCCCGTACCTGCGTCACGCTGGCAACACTGATCTCTACGACTTTAAGCCCATCGCCACGACCGACATCGTGAGCGCTCCGCGCGACTTCCTGCGCGCCGAGGATCCCACGCTCGTGGTTTCCTTTGCCCGCTCTGGCAACAGCCCCGAGAGCCTTGCCGCCGTTGCCGTTGCCAAGGAGCTCGTCCACAACGTCAAGTTCCTCAACATCACCTGCGCTCCCGAGGGCAAGCTTGCCGTCGAGTCTGCCGATGATCCCAATGCGCTGACGCTGCTCATTCCGCGCGCCAACGACAAGGGCTTCGCCATGACCGGTTCTTATTCCTGCATGACCCTGCTCTCCACCCTTATTTTCGACACTGCCTCTGACGAGCAGAAGGCCGAGTGGGTCGAGACCATCGCCAAGATGGGCGAGGAGGTCATCTCCCGTGAGCCTGAGATCGCCGATTACCTGGCTGGCGACTTCAACCGCGTGACCTACTTGGGCTCTGGCTCCTTCGGTGGCCTTGCCCAGGAGAGCCAGCTCAAGATCCTCGAGCTCGCTCACGGTCTGGTCGCTACTTCCTACGACACCTCCATGGGCTATCGTCATGGACCTAAGTCCTTCGTCGACGATAAGACGCTCGTCTTCGTGTTCGTCAACAACGACGCCTACACCCGTCAGTACGACATCGACATCCTCAACGAGATCGGTGGCGACAAGATCGCTCAGCACACCGTCGCCGTTCAGCAGGAAGGTGCCACCGTCTATGAGGGTGAGTCCTTCACCTTTAAGGGCTACGAGGCGCTTCCCGAGGGCTACCTTGCTCTGCCGCTCGTGATGTTTGCCCAGGCTATCAGCCTGCTCAACTCCGTGCGCGTGGGCAACACGCCCGATACGCCGAGCCCCACCGGCACGGTCAACCGCGTGGTTAAGGGCGTGACGATTCACCCCTTCACCGCTTAATCGCGTCCCCCTGTAAGGGCGCCCGTCCGCTCATAACGGCGGGCGGGCGCTTTTTGTTTTTACATGGACCGGGTATAAGTATCACCACGGTCAACTGCTTTAGAAGCAAGGAGTGCATATGAGCACGTACGCAATTAAGGCTGACAAGTTCTTCTTGCCGGCAGGCCCGCAACTGGGCGGCTATCTTATGGTCGAGGATGGCGTCTTTGGCGCCTGGCAGGCCGACGAGCCCTCTTGCGAGATTAAGGACTACACGGGATCGTGGATCGCACCGGGTATGGTCGATACTCACATCCATGGCTTCTACAACCACTCAACTACCGATAACGATCCCGAGGGCATCGATATCAGCTCGACCGAGCTCGCCCGTCGTGGTACCACCAGCTGGCTGCCCACGACGTTCACCGATGGCGTCGAGCAGATCAAGGACGCCTGCGCCGCTATCGCTCAGGCGGACGAGGGTCGCGGCCCCGACTTCTGCGGTGCTCGCATTCAGGGCATCTACTTGGAGGGCCCCTTCTTTACCATGAAGCACGTGGGCGCGCAGAACCCCGCTTATCTTATCGATCCCTCCGAGGAGGTCTTCGATCAGTGGCAGGAGGCTGCGGGTGGTCGTATCGTTAAGAGCGCCATGGCGGCCGAGCGCGACGGTGCCGCTGCTTATGCGGCTGCTCTGAACGCCAAGGGTGTGGTGACCAGCATCGGTCACTCCGACGCTACCTACGATGAGTGCATCGCCGCCATCAACGCCGGTGCCAGCTGCTTTACGCATACCTATAACGGCCAGCGCGGGCTGCATCACCGTGAGCCCGGTGTCGTGGGTGCTGCCATGTCCACGCCCGAGACCTACGCCGAGATCATCTGTGACGGCAAGCACGTAAACCCTGCCGCCATCAAGGCGCTGCTGCAGGCAAAGGGCTGGCAGCACACGGTACTCATCACCGACTGCCTGGGCTGCGGCGGCATGCCCGAGGGCAGCTACACCAGCGGCGGCATGGACGTCATCATGAAGGACAACCTGTGCTGGCTCGCCGACGGCAAGAGCATTGCCGGCTCGGTGCTCACGCTTGCCCAGGGCGTCAAGAACATTGTCGATTGGGGCATCGCCAGCGCCGATATCGCCATTCGCATGGCAACCGAGGTGCCGGCTCGCTCTGCACACATCGAGGATAAGTGCGGCAGCATTATGCCGGGTCGCGACGCCGACTTTGTCGTGTTCGACCATGAGCTCACCCTCGTCGAGACGTATGTTGGCGGCCAGAGCGTCGGCAACGCCTTTACCGAGTAACGATAGAAAAAGACGGCGGGCCCGAATCTGCTCGGACCCGCCGTATGGGTTAAACGCTCAATAGCACCTTCACAGTTACAGCTTGTTAGCAATCTTTTTTGCCGTGCGCTTAACGCCGGCCACAAGACCTCCCGCAGGATGCTCCTTCTCGTATGCTAGGCGCTTCTCGCGCTTGGCGTACTCTTCGACGATGATGTCGCCATATTCGTCTTCGATCTTGTCGAAGAAGTCGACGGCGCCCTTAATTTCCTCAGCGGTCGGGTGTCCCTTTTGGACACCGCCAGTGAGTTTGAACGGCCCCCACGTATCAAAGCCGGGGCAGCCGTAGACACCCATAAAGATGGCCTGCCTCATGCGGCAGATGCCATCGATGTCCTTGCCGTACCACTTGTTTTTGCCACCGTAGGTCATAAGGCCAAACACCTTGTCCTGCGGCTGCAGCACGTTAGTGAGCACACGTGCCATGTCCTTGTCGATCTCGGAGTAATAGATGCCCGTGGCGACACCGATCAGATGGTATTCGTGCAGGTTGGGATACTCGTTTTTACCGAGCGCCTTGACGTCGAGGGTATCGATCTCGGGGTGTGCCTCGACGATGGCGTCCACGAGCTTTTTCGTATTGCCGTGGTGGCGTGAGGCATAGAGGATGATGGTTCGCATAAGAAGGCCTTTCAGCTGTAATTGCATCAATGTCTGTATGGTACCCCGTTGTATGGCTGGGATACCGGACGCATCGATGAACGTGCGGGTTTGTCCTTTGGTTAGGGCCGAGACGGGTTCTTGCGAGCAAAAAAAGCAGTTGTTCGAAAGGATGGGCAATGGAATACGCTCTCTCCAACGATTCGATTTCTATTAAGGTGTCCACAGCTGGTGGTTCGTTTACCTCGATTGAGGCTGGAGGTCGCGAGTATTTGTGGCAGGGCGATCCCGCCGTGTGGTCCGGCCAGGCACCGATTTGCTTCCCGATTTGCGGAGGCTTGCGAGACAACAATGCCATGACGTTTGCCGGGCATCATGTAAAGCTCGCTCGCCACGGGTTTGCGCGCAAGCAAGAGTGGAAGCTGTTGAGCCAAAGCGCGAACGAGCTGGCGATGTGCCTGGCATCCGAGGATAACGCTGCATTGCTGAGCGATTATCCGTATCCGTTTAAGCTTGTCGCCCGCTATACGCTCGAGGACGCCGCCGTACGCGTCTCCTACGAGGTGACCAACGAGGGCACCGAGGACATGCCGTTCTTTATCGGTGGCCATCCCGGCTTTAGGTGCCCGCTCGATGAGGGCGAGGCCTATACGGATTACGAACTGCGCTTTGAGAAAGACGAGGCTGCGGAGCTCTGCACCGCTGTCCCTTCGACTGGATTGATTGACGTGGCGAACCGCTCCAAGAACCCCATGGCGGGAAAGACTCTGCCCCTGTCGCATGAGCTCTTCGATTTTGCGGAGACCATCTTTGACGTACTCGAGAGTCGTCAGGTCACGCTTTCCAAGAAGGGCGAGGACAAGGGCGTTCGCCTGAGCTTTGAGGGCTTCCCGTATCTCATTGTGTGGAGTAAGCCCGAGGGCGATTTTGTGGCAGTTGAACCCTGGGGCGGCCTCTCGACCTGCTCCGATGAGGACGACGTACTTGAGCATAAGCGCGGCTGCCTTGTCGCCAAGCCCAAGGAGACCATCGTTCGCTCGTTCACGATTGAGACTCTGTAATTCCGTTTTGTCGACTCGTATCGCGAGGCACAAGGAGCCTGCGAGATAAGGAGCTAAAAATGATCCTCACCGTTACGATGAACCCGTCTGTCGATACGCGCTATCAGCTCGATGAGCTCGTTATCGACGACGTCAACCGTGTGACGCCCGAAAAGACCGCCGGCGGCAAGGGCCTCAACGTGGCCCGTGTGCTGGGTCAGCTGGGCGACGACGTTGTGGCAACCGGTCTGCTCGGCGGCCACATGGGCGCCTACATGGCCGAGCTCATGGACGCCAACGGTATTAACAACGACTTTGTGCCCATCAAGGGCGAGACCCGCATCTGCCTCAATATCCTTCATGCCGGCAACCAGACCGAGCTGCTCGAGAGCGGCCCGACAATTGCCCCCGAGGAGCTCGATGCCTTTACCGCCAAGTTTACCGAGCTTGCGAGCAAGGCCGACGTCGTCACCATCTCGGGTTCGCTGCCCCGCGGTGTCGAGGCGGACTACTATGCCAAGATCACGGGCATTGCCGAGAACGCCGGCGCCAAGGTGTTGCTCGATACCTCGGGTGCTTCGCTCGAGGCCGCCCTTAAGTCCGAAATTAAGCCCGAGCTGGTCAAGCCTAACCTGACCGAGATCAACGGCCTTCTGGGCACGAGCTTTACCACTGACGATGTGGACGAGCTCCGCGCCGCGCTCGCCTCTGACGCCCGCTTCTCCGATATCCCCTGGGTCGTCGTATCCATGGGCGCTGCCGGCTCCGTGGGCTTCCACAATGGCCGCGCGTTTCGCGCAAAGACGCCCGATATCCCCGCCGTTAACGCCACGGGCTCTGGTGACTCCACTATCGCAGGCTTCGCACATGCCATCGCTGCCGGCGCAGACGACGAGACGGTGCTGCGTACCGCCAACACCTGCGGCAAGCTCAACGCCATGGATCCCATGACTGGCCACTTGGTCATGGATCGTTGGGACGAGGTTTATAACGGCGTTGTCGTGACCGAGCTGTAAGAGCTTGGGCGTCGGCCCCGGCATTGCTTGCTAGCTCATGTCGACGATAAGTGAAGTAGCATTATGTCGGGGCGCGACGCCGACTTTGTCGTGTTCAGTCCCGACCTTACCCTGGTCGAGACGTATGTGGGCGGCAACAGCTTTGGTAATGCGTTTGCCGAGTAGCCGCCAAAGAAACGATCCGAGAGGGGATTTAGATGATTTACGGTGCACTGGGCGATATCGAGGAATACCGCGGAATGCTCAAGGGTCTCGACGTGCTGATCGACTGGCTCGAGGAGAACGACCCGGTGAAGCTCGAGGTCGGCAGCCATCCGATTCTGGGCGACAAGGTCTTTGCGAACGTCATGGCTCCCACGACGCGTCTCGAGGCCGAGGCCCACTACGAGACGCATCAGCGCTATCACGACTTGCAGATTGACGTCGAGGGCCGTGAGGCCTTTAAGGTTGCCACGGGCAGCCTGACGCTGGTCCAGGAGTTTGACGAGAAGGACGACTACGATCTGGCCGATTCCGACGCTTCGATCGCCGGCGATCTTGCTGACGACAAGTTTGCACTGTTCGTTGCCGGCGAGCCTCACATGCCCACGCTCGAGTTCCCGGGCGATGGCGCGCAGCCGGTCAAGAAGATCTGCTTTAAGCTGCTTGCAGACGCTTACTGGGAGGAGTAACGAGCTGCTCGGCTGAGCTGTTCGTCTGATGGCGTGATTCCATTGAGGAGCACGCTTGAGCCCCGTTAATCGCGGTTCCCTTGGGGATTGCGGTTGGCGGGGCTTTTTTGTTGAGTAGGGGAGTTGCCGGCGGCGTTTTGCTTGGATTTATTTGCGAAGAACATCGGCTAGCCGCAGGATTGAAATCATCGACCGATAAGTGAGTTCCACTTTTTCGCCCGCAAGCAGTCGTTTCGAGCCAATCTCATCTAGCCCCACAAGCCGAGAAAACAGCGGGCCGCTCATCGTGCCCTCGTCAATTGATTCCCTTATGGTCTTCAAAACGTCCGTATCATGAAGCGATGCCGAGCTGTAGGGGGCAACACGAGCGGAACTCTCAATTAACGACGAGACAAAAGGATGGAGATGCTTTGGACATAGTCCATCAAACACCACATCCCCATTGTCATCCGAGCCGACCAGGCGCCAAGTATAATGATCGACCCAGTCATCTCCGTCATATATGGCGTCCATGAGCAACTTCCCGTCTAGAGAGAGAAACCTATTTGGACATCGGGGCGCAAGACCGCAATCCATATCGGGCCTGCAGCAGCTCCAACCCAACGCACCACATAGGTTCCCTTTCGTACATGTGTATCAATTTGCCCCGAAATGCCGGTGAATGCAATTCCAGACCCGTTTGTCGGATAGCAATCGACGTATTTTTGTTTTCCGCTCACAACCTTGTATAGATATATCGTTCCAGCAAAAGAGAAGGTATCGTGACTATTTTAGATCTATATGGCCAATTCGAGCCCTCACCATGGCAATTGTTGCAGCTGGGTTTCTTTTCATTAAAATTTCACTTTGGTAAATCCCCGCCCCCAAGCATTAAACCCGAAGTCCACCGAGTGGGCGAATTCCGGCGGATGTGCGCCCGAAATCGGCAACAAAAAAGCCGCCCGAAGGCGGCTATCTTGTGCAATGGAGCCAGCGACCGGGCTCGAACCGGTGACCCCCGCTTTACGAGAGCGGTGCTCTACCAACTGAGCTACGCTGGCGGCCATGTGGTGACGCAACTGAGGCGTCAACGGCTGTCTATGATACGGGACATCGCTCATCCGCGCAAGTGTTCTGACGCCTTTTCTCACTTTAAATGCACTCCTTGATTATCGACTTTATCCGAACACCCCCCACATTCATCCGCACATGTGCGGATGAATGTGGGAACCCGATACCCTGAGGGCCGGATCGGCCGGCCCCGGGAGATC
>PPYF01370355.1_pt1 | contig 32629 bp, 31 predicted proteins | sample 1559871 | NCBI WGS metagenome assembly PPYF01 (sample SAMN08240021, study PRJNA423297) | Human gut metagenome, whole genome shotgun sequencing project.
GGAAAAACTATATAATTCTTTCTAACAATGTAGAAGAATGTACTTAAACTTCTATATTGTTCTACATTTTATATAGCAGCTGGTCTTGGTTATAGGTATCCAAGTAGTTTAGGGGTTCGTCCCACAGATACAACTCGGCTGGGGTAGCAAGTGAAGCCACTAATTCGACCTTTTTTTGTTGGCCTAAGCTCATATTTTCGAGTAAAACATCAAAGGTGTGGCGCTCAAAGCTAAGTTTTTTCAAAAGTGTCAACAAGAGCGTGTAGTCGAGGTCGCGTTTTTGCGTAAACTCTTTGAGCGTTCCCCGGTTGGCGCTGAAATCTTGGCGCACGACACTGATATTTTGGGTGTTTAGTGACAGCTCACCACTCGCAGTTGCATTTGTGCTTCCCAAAAGAGCTTGGAAGAGACTGGATTTGCCACTGCCGTTATTACCCTTTAGGACCACGATCTCACCGGCTTTGACCTCAAAATTCAAAGGTGAAAATAGCTGTTGGTCGTAGGCAAGCGTGAAGTTCTTGGCTTCCACTAAAATTTGTTTGTGGGTCGGCTGGTAATTTAAGCTGAGTGGTTCACTGACTTCGAGGTTTTTAAGTTGGCTCTCTTTTTGTTTGATCTGCTCTTCGGCACGCGCCTTCAACGAGGTAGCGCGTTTCATCACCTTGGCAGCACGCCGACCGATAAAGCCCTTGTCAGCGTGCGAATTATTTTGCTTTTGTCTTTCTGCTTGCGCTGCCCAATTTTCTTTAGTCAAAGCAGCTTGCTTGAGCCGTTTTAGTTCGTGGCGTGTTTTTTCATTTTGCTGGATATCATGGCTATCCCAGCGTTTCTTTTGCATTTCATATGATGCAAGATCACCATTTTCTAAGCGCAATTGACTTCTTTCGATGACCCAGGTATGGTCGATCGTTTGTTTTAAGAAGGTACGATCATGGCTCGTGACGATAAAGCACTGTTTTTTCTGTTTTAGGTAAGCCACTAATTCCTGACGCCCTGCTAGATCGAGGTGATTTGTCGGTTCATCGAGCAAGAAAAAGTGGTCAGCTTGACAAAAGAGCGCACATAACATCAATTTGGTCTGTTCCCCACCGCTGAGCGTGTTAAATGGTTGCCACAAGAGATCTTCACTGATCCCAAATAATTTGAGCTCACGTTTTAGTTCCCATTCTAAGAAGTTCCCCGTCTCTTGCAGACAGTAGAGCGCCAGTTGTGTTTGATCGCCTAAAGGTTGTGGGAAATACGCTAGGGGCACGGAAACATTGATCGTACCCGTATAAGAAAGTTTATTTTGTAGTAATTTGAATAAGGTAGTCTTACCGTGCCCGTTGCGCCCTAAAAGACCTAAACGCCAAGAAGTATCCAGTTCAAAATTGGCGTTGTCAAAAAGAGCCGCTTGGCCGGGATAAGCAAAAGTAAGATTTTTGATCGAGATATTCGACATAAAGGCATTCCTCCAATTTTTGAGGAACAAAAAAGCCTGCACAAGGGCAGACTGAGTCATCCTGCATCAGCCTAGAACCCTAAATTCTACCCAAGTGAAACTGACTCTGTTTGTTCCCAGAGTTGTTAAACTTGTTTGTTGTGCAGAATTTAGAATTTCAATGGCGACGTCTCCGTTCAATTTGATCTGCGAACTAGAATAGCAGGTTAGTTGTGCACTGTCAACCGAAATTTTGTGATAAAGTTTCAAGTAAAAAGACACGTAATAGTGCAATATAAACTGCACTATTCCTTTTCTATAATGTGCTTATATGGATCTATCTGTATATAAATGTTATAGGGAGTGTTTTTTATGGAAAATAAATTTTGTTCAAACTGTGGTCAACAGTTAGAAGCAGGGGCGAAATTTTGTCCCCAATGTGGTGCTACCCAAAATGTAGCACCAAGTAATCAAGGACAACCGGTGAACCAACAACCACAAACTCCACCGGTCCAACCAAATCCTCAAAGCTACCAACAAGCACCACAACAACCAAACATGCAACAAGGGTATCAACAACAAGTACCACCAACAGGGCAACAACCATACCAACAACAAGTACCACCAACGGGGCAATATCAACAACCAATGCCAAAACTAAGAATGTCAATGAAGCAGTTGAAAAATCAAATTCCAGGTCAAGCAGGACCACAGCCAGAATTGAACTTTATTGACAGCTTAAAGTATACGATGGTTAATATCATTGATTTTAAAACGCCAGAAAGTCGGAAAGCAGTTTATTGGTGGAACACATTGGCTATTACAGGCTTTAATGTGATCGTATGGATCATTATTAGCATGATAGTATCTGTGACAGAATATAGCATCTTCTATACTAGTTATGATATGATGGGCGACTTATTATATATCTTACTTTCACTAATTAATATTCCTCTATTATTAAGTAACCTATCAGCAGCGGTTAGAAGAATTATTTACTTAGGTGAAAATCCATGGTTAGTTTTAGTACCAGGTTATAATGTTTATTTACTAGTAACTGATAAAAAGACATACTATCAACAACCATATCAACAAAATTATGGGCAACAACCACAAATGCCACAACAACCACAAGCACCACAACAACCAATGCAAAATCAGCAACAACCATTGCAACAACATCAAGTGCCGACAAAGAATCAAACAGATAATCAAGACTAGGGGGATATAATATGTCAAATTGTCCTAATTGTGGACATCAAAATCCTGCTGGTACCACCTTTTGTAATAATTGTGGGGCGCAATTGCAAGTTTATGCTTCAACTAAGAAAAAAGGATTATCGATTCCAGCGATCATCGGAATTTGTGTAGCTGTAGTAGTATTGATTTTTGGTGGTTTATATATGTTAGGTAATAACGACCCTGAGTATAAAACAGCTGATAAATTAGAATTAGCTGATATCGAAGGCACTTGGGATCTAGTTGGTGAGAGTAAAAGTGGCAAGATGACTGACCAGATCAAGATCAATGAAGATGAGATAACAACGGATTCTGGTGACAAAGTTGAAGCTCGTTATAGTTCGGTAACTGACGATAATACTCTGATCATTGCTGATAGCAACAATATATTTACAGCAAATTACTTTGAGCTACGACTCGAAAGACGAAAAGTTGACGGTGAAGATAGAGTTGTGCTTGCAGTCTATGTTGATTCTCAAGATTGCTGGGGATATTACGTAAGAAAGTAGAGGTGCGTCTATGATTTGTCCAACTTGTGGGTATCAAAATTCACCTAGAGAGAAGTTTTGTCAGCAATGTGGGCTTATTTTGCCCAAAGCTAGTCGTTCGAAATTACCAGTAGTTATTCTTGTTAGTTTTTTGCTTTTTACAGCAATTGGGACGGGTCTAGCATATCATTTTGGCGTGAGCAACAATGATCCTAAGTATGTAAAATACGATAAGATCGAACTTAAGGATGTTACGGGTACATGGAAATTAGTGGATGCGACGAACAAAGAATATTTTAGTAAAGATATAAAAGTTGTATTTACTCCAAGTGAATTAAAAATTGTAACAAAAGACGATACCAAAACAGTTAAATTGACAACCAGAATTATTTCAAACAGTACTAAGTTGATTGCATTTATGAAGGAAGATGAAGGTACGAATAAAGGAATTGAATTTCGTATGGAAAAACGCAAGATAAATGGAATAGAAAGAACTGTATTGGCTATGCCAGTGGATAATGAATGGGGTTACTTTGTTCGTGAAAGGAAGTGAGTTAGATGCAATGTCCAAACTGTGGAAAAGATAATTTACCTAACGCATAATTTTGCGAAAACTGTGGACAAAGTTTGTTACCATCACAACAAACTTTTATTCAACCGATCCCGCCTAAAAAGAATAATGTTGGTAAATACATTTTAGGCGTGTTTATTGGTTTGTTACTCAGTGTGCTTGCAGTTGGTGCGATAACTTTAGTGCATAACTCACTAGCTCAACGTCCAGCTAAAACAAGTACTAAGTTAAAAACTGAAACGGTCAAGGATCCCCCTAAAGACGAAAACGATGATAGTTCAACCCAAGAAGATGCCAGTTCCGATGATGAAGCAGATTCATCAGATGAGCAAGAAGTTGATCAAGATGCGCCAACACCTGTTGTAGCTAACGGTCAAACGACGACTTGGGTCAGTGATAATGGCCCAGTTTTAACGATCAATGGAACGACAACTGTGACAATTTCAAACGGAAGTAAGGCTCCAGAAGATGGAACTTATGATATTAGCGGGATCGAAAACAATGGTGAAAGTTTCCATCTTATGAGTGGTCCGCCACAAGGACGGATCGATAGAGGGGAAATCAGCATCGTTGACAATGTTTTGACTGTGAACAATTAAGGTCAGATCACGACTTATCACTATCAACCAGAGTCAAAAGAAGATAATACCGAAAGTAGTTCCTATGATGATGACGATAATATCTATGAAGCAGATTAGGAGGGAAGACTATGCAATGTCCAAATTGTGGAAATAATAATGCTCCTGGAGCAAAGTTTTGCCAAAATTGTGGCTATAATTTTTCAACGGGCAAGAAAAAAAGTCCATGGCTATATATCTTATTAGTTATCGGAGCTTTAGTTGTACTGTGCGGTGGTTTCTTTGCATATAAGGCGGTTACTAACCAAACAGCAAGTGCTCCAACCAAGCAAGTGGCAAGTTCCAAAAAAGAAACGAGTTCGTCCAAAGCTAAGAAAAAAGAAAGTTCTAGTGAAAAAGAAAGCTCAACAGCAGTGGAAAGTTCATCTGAACGTGAAAAAGCTTCTAGCACAAGTGTAGAAACAGCATCTTCAAGTAGCCAAGAAGCAAGTTCAGCACCAGCTTCAACTGGGATAGTTGCAGGTCAAACAACAGCTTGGTCGACAAATCCTAATGGAAATGGTGACGAAGAACTTTTGGTCATCCAAGGAACTGATTCAGTTTTGATGAGTCATAATACAGTTGGTCCATCAGGTACTATGATGCACAACGATGGGACTTTTACGATCGAAAATGTTAGTGCAGGCGGGACTAGATTTTTTGTAATGGATCGTGAAATTGTTTTAGGTGAAGTGACGATCTCAGGCAATACTTTGACATTAAACCAACAAGGACAGGTCAGAACATATTATCTCAAGAACCGGTCATAGTATAGTTACATACCTAACGCAAAAATTGCGTTGGGTATTTTTTGTCTTAATTTAGGTAAAAGATAACGTTTACGTGAAAAATCTAGCATGGTAGAATTTACGTGTAAATATTTAGACTGGGGGGATATGATGAAAGAGGCAAAACAAAAGAAAAATATCCAAAAAGTCAACGAGCTACTCGCAGAATTATACGACCTTCTAGATCATCAAGCAGCTAAAGCAGCCGTTCAAAATGCGTATAACAAAATAAATACGTCAGATAAAGTTTCAGTCCAGTACGCCGAGGTGCCCGAAGCGATCGAGGCGCTGAAAAGAGAGTTTTCGAGGCTATCACTTGCTAAAAAGACAAAATTCACCCGTGCCCAAGAAGAGATAGTCTCCCAGTTGACGGTTTTTACTAGAAGATCTTTTCAAAAGGGTTTTGAAGGCTTAGGAATGGTGGGCGTTTGGTTTGGATAAGAAAATACCTGATCGAATTTCAAAAATTTGGTCAGGTATTTTTTCATGTAAAACTACATGTATAAGTACGTTGAAGACCGCTATATCAACTGCAAGACGCATTTTATATAATTTGGGATGTATTAATGCTAGGGAGTTTATCATTATGGATAAAGAAGAAATCGATATTGAGGCATTGCACTCATTTTATAAGGAATTACAGAATTTGATCGGTCTAGAAAGCATGTTGAAGGTCCACGATCACTACAAAGGCTCGCAATTAGTGATCCCAAGCCATCTCTATGACCGTAAGATCGCTGCGACAAAGATCACTGAACAATATAACGGACGCAATTCACGTGAACTAGCGCGCAAGTATGGTTATTCCCAAAAATGGGTCTCGGATAATTTGCGTAAAGCCCGTGAAAAAGGCACACCGGTAGCAGATTGCAAAAAATAGGCAACCTAAAATAAATTTAAAAAATTATATTTATTGTTGACAAATTCATAGAATATGCTAAATATAAGGTTGATAAATTAGGATTTATCGAGATAATTTCCAAGGCGAAAATTTATGAAAATGCCAGTCGAAATGTCAGCTCTGATTGGAGAGCAACGGACACATAAATTGTTTGAAATGGTCAAGAGTACCAAATATGACTTTTCTATGCGGCTGTATTCTAAGTAGTACTGTGAATATTATATTTTAAAGCATGAAGATCACAAGCAACCACGTATTTTAGCCCTAGAATTAGGCTATAGTTTGCGTTTTGTGCAAGATGTGATCAAAGAAAAACGATGCTTGCCAACAAACTATGATGAGGAAATTGTTAAGATGAATCAACGGAATTTATCAGCTATTCTACGAGCTGTTTGGCGAGCGGGTGGTCAATCTGGTCTATGATAATTTGCGAGGAAGCACCATCTATTTTCCTTCCAAATTACATTCTAAAGATTATGCGCGCAAGAAGATCGCGGAAAATATGGATCGCTTGAATGTACGTGAGCTGGCAAAATTGACTGGTTACAGTGAGCGCAGTGTGCGATGGATGATCAGTGAGATAACTGAAGATGATCAATGAGGCTTTAGCATATCTGCTAGAGCTTTTTTTGTGCAGTGAAAAAAGTTATTCTTTTTGCATTAGGTGACACTATACGTCTACTTATCGGCGGATAATATAAAACATAAGGTGATCAATTGAAAGTTTAGTGGTAGCTTTGATCACCGGATCACTAGGCAATACGTTGGATGAAGACTAGAGCATTACACAGAAAGGAGAAGTCTAATGACTAACAATTCACCAAGAAATACCCATGGACCGATCGTCAAAACTGGTCCTACAGCAGGGCAAAATCGTTCGCGCAACAAAGATGGTAGCTGGCGCAAAAAGCGCAGTGATGCTGGAAAATCAAGAAAGTAGGCCCACAGATGTTAGATGAAATTTACCAAAAGATGTACGTAGTGGCAGAAAAAGTTTACAACTATATGTACCAATTTTTAGGTGATCCAGAAGATTGGTTCGATTGATCAAAGTAGCTCGGTTCATGGGATCGGGCTATTTTTGTTTCTTCCTTATAAAAATCTTAATGTTTTTATTGATAGATACAGCTGTAACCACTAAAAGTAAGTAGCAAGTATATTTATTTTGGAGGGATGCAGATGTATTTATTGTTGTTGTCTTTAGGAGTACTGGGTTATTATTTAGCTTCTAAAAAATTAGGATTAGGAAATGGGATGTCGTGTACGACCGGCATCTTTTTCGCTTTTATACCATATTTATTGTTTAACCATTTTGTAGGATTTATGCAAACGATCGTTGTGTTTTTGGCAATTATTTTTATTTTAGGCTATATGAGTCAGAATAGTGCCAAAAAGAACTGGGCAAAGGCAAATTATCCTTTTATCAGTCCGTACAAGTTAGCTGAAGATTTGGAAAAAGCAGCGAACACACCACTTGAAAATGAAGTTGATCCTATGACGTATGAGGCTTTAGCCGATGACTTACCTTATAATCGTGCTCAGGCATTTGCAAGTGGATCAAAACTGAATGCTGAAGATCAAGATGCTATTTTTCCAATTTTCTATAATGCACATCCAGCTGATAATGAGATGGCATTCCGTGAATATGGATACCTAGTTTTAACAACAGGTATTATTTATAAAAAACAAGTTGAAGCTGCTAAAGAAGCAAAAGAGAAATTTCTTGTAAAAGAAGTCGAAGTGCCGTTTGCTAATATTTATGATGTTAGTCGAACAAACACAACCGTTATGATCAATTACTATAACGGTGAAACTAAGCAAATTACAAGTGGTAACGAGAGAGAAGTTATTTTTCTATATAAGATCATTCGTGCAGCCATTGATAATGGTTGGACTAAGAATTGTACGACTATTCTACATAATTTAGCTAAAGTTCAAATGTCTGATGTTGATGGGATCACACAAGAAATCAATACCAAATATGAAATTGCTAAACAACAGCAACAAGAAGTTCAGCGAATTGCTTCAGTTGATGATGTAGACCACGTATTCACAGAAGAACAAGAAAAGAATTTGGCCAAAACTAATCAACAGATATTGGATAGAGCTACTGATACTAGTATAGCTAACCATATATTAGGGAATTCTACCGGTGAAAGTCTGTTCCAAAAACATCAGATCAACGATCGTTTTTCAGGTGCTAGAGGGCATGGTCATGCTGGCGAGTTGATGGGCGATACTATGGACAAGCTTAGTCTAAGAAGACGTCAATGGAAGGTAATAGTCACGAAAAGCATGGAGCTGATAGAGTAGTTAACGGTGTAAATATTCAAACTAAGTACTATTCAAGTGCAAATAAGAGTATTGCAGCAGCTTTTGAAAATGGTGTGGCAAAATATCGGAATCCTGATGGTTCTATGATGAAAATTGAGGTACCACGTGATCAGTATAATAAAGCTGTTAAAGCGATGGCTCGACGCATTAAAAATGGAGAAGTTCCTAATGAAACAAATCCTCAAAATGCAGCGCGTTATGTTAAACGTGGGGCGCTGTCATATGAGCATTCACAAATTGCTACTAAATCTATTTTTGACCGTGGAAGCACAATTGTTGTGGATGGACAAGTTAAATCAGTTTCATTTGGCCAGAAGCTAGTTTATTCAGTTGATAGTGATTTTTTGACGGGTGTTGCTAATACAGTTCCAACTGTGATAGTTAGTCAGGTATGGTATTATGTTAATGCACGATGGCATGGGCAAGATGCAGATGAAGCATTAAAGGGAGCTGTGTTAGGATCCGTAAAGCCTATTTTAGTGGGTGCTTCTATTTATACAGTATCATCTCAATTTGGTGGTTCTAATTTAGCTAAATCTATTTTTAAGGGTGTAAAAGCTGATAAAATTACCCAGAGAACAGCTATTGGCGTTACAGCAGCAATCACTATTGGCCCTGATGTGGTTGATTTTCTAAGAGGTCGTATCTCAATGCAACAGTTGGTCAAAAATACAGCCGTTACAGCTGCCGGTGCTGCAAGTGGTGCAGCTACTGGTGCTATGCTCGGTTCTTTCATCCCCGGAGCGGGGACGGTAATTGGTGGTATGATTGGTGGTGCTGTTGGATCAATTGCGGACAAGTTTACCGAAGATGATAGCGTAAAAATGATCAGAATCGCCAAAGAAGAATTTATCGATCTAGTTATTTTTTGTCCATTGAAACAAGATGAATTCGAAGAAATCGTAAATAAGATTTTTGTGGGTAAGGAAACATCAAAGTTGTATAAAGATATGTTTGCTGCTGGAAACTCACGTAAGTATATTCGTGATCTATATCGTAAGATGATCATCGATAAACTAAAAAACGTGAAATCAATGAAGATGAAATCATAGAAACTGTGCAAACGGCATTTGGTGTATTTCAAACCGCATAATTAGTTAGTAGATAGCGTGTATCTCAGAGAAGATATGCGCTATTTTTGTGCAGTTTATTAAATATAACCCGTATCGTTTACAAACGGAAGTCACAATTGATGGGAGTCCAGTTAAGCAAAATAGTAAATTTAATGTTGGGGAAAAACGTCTCCAAGAATGGATCAACAAATTACCTGAATATGTGAGAGAAGAATTCAATACAAGAGATGTTGAAATTGTATTCTATGGTACAAAATTAGACTATGAAGATTTAAAAGAAATTGCTGACGAAGCAAATATCAAGACAAAGTATCTCCCAGCTAAAGAGGGGATGGAGAATAAGGAAGCTGCAATTCAAGCTGTGTTTGAAAAAATTCAAAAGGGACCTTTTGATGCCTTAAAATCATCAAAAGTAACTAGAGATTTTGAGAAGGCAAAAAATAATGAGTTCGAAGTTAATGTTGTAGCTACAATGAGTTTGGGAAAGTCAACATTGATTAATTCACTTATGCGGCAAAAGCTCATGCCTACTGCTCTACTAAATCATTTAATTTAAAGATGGAAGGCAACGTCTTTCTAAAGTCTGGATTGTTTAGATTTTTAAGCGCATTTTGAACAAGTACTTCAGGCTCATCATATAGGTTTATTTTTCATGTAAAATCTCTCCTTAGTTGGTATAATTTTGTATGAAAGAGAATACAAATTTATTGTAATTAAATGATTCAAAATTGGCAGCTTCCAAAGGGCCTTCTCCGAACGGCTTTGTGAAAAAATTTTATCAGTCCGCTAAAGATCTATATCCTATTCCTTAAGGAGACGGATATAGATTTTTTATTTTTATCACTTTCTGCGCAGTTTTCTGTTTATTATGTAGCGTTAAATATGTTATTATAATAAATTGATTAGAAAGAAAGGAAAAACATTTTAGCTATGTGGGGTAGAAAAAATATTATCTTGCTAGCCTCAGGGATCTTGATTGTGGTCTGTGTGCTGATAACTTTTCTCAGCAATGCAGGTGGAAAGAAGACCACGTTGACTTTCCAAGATGGCAGCACATATACAGGTACGACAAATGAGGGTAAACCCGTCAAAGGGACGCTCAAGTTCAAAAACGGTGATGTTTACACCGGTGGCTTCAAAGACGGACATTTTGAAGGTCGGGGCACTTTCAAGTCACATAACGGCTGGACTTTTACGGGGATCTTCCACAAGGGTGTCGCAAATGGCGCGGGCAAATTGCAGGATAAAGACCACGTCATCCAAGCCGGTAACTATGTCAAAGGAGAGTACAAAGACAAATGAGAATCAAATGGTTTAGTTTGATCCGGATCACGGGTCTGATCTGTGTGCTCTTATATCACTTCTTTCAAATGCGCTATACTGGTGGTTTTATCGGGGTCGATATCTTCTTTACGTTCTCAGGTTATCTGATCACCGCTTTGATCATCGATGAGTTCAGTCGCTCGCAAAAATTTAGGTTGCGTGATTTCTATTATCGGCGCGTGATGCGGATCTTGCCACCCCTGGTCTTGATGATCTGTATCGTTTTACCGTTCACTTTATTGGTTGGTAAAGATTACATCACTGACCTGACACGCCAGATCACATCAGCGGTCGGATTTGTGACCAACATCTTTGAAATCAAGACGGGTGGAACGTACGAATCGCGCTTTATTCCGCATTTGTTCGTCCACACGTGGTCATTAGCGATCGAAGTTCAATTCTACTTGATCTGGGGCTTTTTACTTTACTTATTGACCAAAGTCTCAACGTCGGTCAAACAATTCCGCTTGCGGGTGCTGGCTGGTTCAGCCTTACTCGCAGTAGGAAGTGCGACCGCAATGTATCTAGGAGCCCAAGGCTTGAGTGAATTTTCACCGATCTACTTCTCCAGTGTGACTCACATCTTCCCATTTTTCGTCGGGAGCGTGTTGGGATCAATCGCGGGGATCCAAGATCTGATGCCAGCTTTCAGTGCAAGTGTTGAGAAACATTGGACTAAAAATAAAGCTTTAGCCTTTATGGTGATAAATTTAGCACTATTATTCATCTTGGCTTACTTCCTGCGCTTTGATCGCCGTGAGACTTATATGTTTGGCTTTATTTTAGCGAGTCTCTTTGCCGCGGGTGCGATCTTTGGGGCTAATATCTTACACCGCAAGACGCTAGATGTAAAAGAGCCCCAGATCTTTGTCTACCTCGCAGATATCAGCTATAGTGTTTATCTGTTCCACTGGCCGTTGTTTGTCGTCTTATCCAAGCAGTTCAGTAACGGGATCGCCGCGCTTTTGACAACGATCTTATCGGTCATCTTTGCGAGCTTCTCGTATTACTTCTTAGAGCCGCTTCTCCGCGGTAAACCGGTCTCATTGGTTGGGCGTGAAGTCAATTTCAAACAGATCGTGACGCCTTTAGGTGGTTTTATGACACTAGCGATCGGGTTTGGGGTGTTTCTCTGTTTACAAGCACCGACGATCTCTTCGTTGGAAGAAAACTTGATGTTAGGTGGGATCCAACAAGATGTCGGTAAGCTCGATATGGCGTACGCCAAAGCGACTGCGCCTAAAAATGAGACGCCAGTAGCGGCCGATCAAAATACGGGTATCCCAGCTGGAACGACGATCATCGGCGATAGTGTGACGCTTGGCAGTCGCAGTTATCTGTTGGAACACATGACAGACGTCGATATCGACGCAGAAGGTAACCGCACGATGAATCTAGCTTATGATGTTTTGATGAATCTACAAAATAGTGGGCAATTGCGTAAAAACGTGGTGATCTGTATCGGGACCAACTCGTTAGATGATTATCAAGAACAAACGCAAAAGGTGATCAATGACTTGAAACCAGGGCATCATTTGATCTTCATCACCCCGCATGATGGCCATGCCGATTCTTCGTATAACTCATATAAGTTGGGTGTGTGGGAACGGACTTTACCAAGCAAATACAAGTTCATCACGATCGGCGACTGGGATCAAGTTGCCCGAGCACACCAAGAAGTCTTTGAAGGCACTGATGGGACACACTTTGGTGGACGTGAAGATGCCAGCAAGTTGTATCTTGATTGTATCCAAGATGCACTCAAACGGGCTGAAAAGACACCAGTTAAGAAATAACCATTTAAGTATCAGCAAAAAATTTGCTGGTACTTTTTTATTTGCGTTTTTGCAAGGAAAAATACATGGAATTAGTCATGTATATGTACAATATCAAATGAATTTGTTTTTAAATATAATGGACCTAAAACGATTTTACATATATAGGAGGGTCCTCAAATGAGTGTTGAAGATTTATTAGATGTTAGTCAAGGCGACGATTTAATGAGTGAATTATACGGTCAGACTAAAGAGCAAACCAAGCAAGTCGCCAAAAGTGCAGATGAAGTAGCAAGTGTGGTCGCTAAACCTGTCACGACAAATGCCCCAGCGCCATCAGCGGGTAATGACGTATCGGAATTATTGGGCAATGATACTGCCAATGTACCGGCACAAACAGAGGCACCTAAAGTTGAAAAAACGCTCTACAACAAGCTAGATGCAAATGATCAAAAATTGGCTGAAAAGCAATCTAAACAGCTCAACTATGCAGAACGGAGCACATTGACGAATTACGGTCAAAAAGCCGCTGATAGTATTGATGCCTTTTCCAAGAAATATATGGAAAAAGGTCTTGATGATAGCAATCGTAAATCTGTCAGTGCCGATCTGAATATGTTGGCTAATGTGATCAAGAGCATCAACTTACAAGAAGTTGCTGATCAAGTCGAACGTGAAGAAACACAACAAGAAGATCGGGGAGGTTTCTTTGGCTTATTCAAGAAAAAGCCAAGCAAATTAGTTCCAGAAAAGAAACAAGATATCTTTAAAGCTACTTCTGATCGGATCGATGCTTTGAAAAATAAACTCGGTGTCGATCAACAGATCTTAGTCGAAGATAATAAGCAATTAGATGCCTTCTATACCGAAAATTTGAACTTATTCAGAGTTACTAATATCTTGATCGCAGGTTTGGAAATTTATGAAGAAGAGCTTGTGACTAAGATCATCCCTGAGCTACAAGAAGCTAAAAAAGATCCGACGCAAGATGAAGCTAAGATCCAAGAACAGTTGGAAGTCGCTAATAAATATGTTGCAGCGATCGATCGACGGAAATATGACTTTAGGGTCAACCGCCAAATGATCATTCAACGAGCACCGTCGATTCGTTTGATCGAAGAAAATAACGTCAACTTAGCTGAAAAGATCCAAACCACGATCATGACGACTTTGCCAGCTTGGCGCACGAACTTTGTGGTCATCATGAGTACATTACGCCAAAAACAAGTTACGGAAACGGAAAAAGGTATCAGTGACCTGACAAATGATCTGTTAGTCCAAGGGGCAGATGCCTTGCATCAAACAAGTGTGGAAACGGCGCGGGAAAATGAAAGAGCGATCGTTGATATCGAATCACTAGAATATGCACAAAACAAATTGATCCAAACTTTGGATGAAACGATGCAGATCCAAGAAGAAGGCCGCCGGATCCGTGAAATTTCGACGCAAAAGCTCAACGAAATGGAAGAAAAAATGAAGCAAAAGGTCAAAGAATATGCAGAAAAAGGACGTTAATGAAAAAAGTAGTATATTAGATAATTGCAATTTTACTAGTTTTATTTTTACCTTGGTACATTGGCATTCCTGGTGCAGTGATCGCGTATATTATTTACAGATCAAGAAAAAATACAACACATAAGGTTCCTCAACCAAGTGTTCAAGAACTGGAACGTCAACGAGTAATGCAAAGAAATCGGGCGATCATCAACGGTTATCTAGCTGACCGAGCTAAATTTGCCAAAAACGTAAAACGGCGCTTTGATTATAATAATGATGATATCGAAAAATGGCGCACTAGTGTGGATCAGTATTTTGCCCAAGCAAATGCAGTGATGGTTGCGATAACGAACAATCCTACTTTGCGCTATATCGATCCTAAGTACAAATTGCAAAGTTATTTTGATGATATTGCGGTGAAGATCTTGAATGATCCACCTAGGATATTCACTTTTGAAGGTATGGTAGTAAACATTTTGCCTGAGATGAACAAAACGCTCAGTTACTATAATCGGATCTATGACAACAATTTGATCGCTAATGATCCTGAAGTGCAAAAGACTTTGTCGAGCACTAAAGCTCAGATCGAAGGCTTTGCGCAAAAGATCCAAGCAGAGTACAAGCGCGTCTTGATGGGACAAGTTGCCGATATGCAAAGCCAAACAGCACTTGGTGGAGCAATGGTAAGTGATGTGGTCCAAAATACCACAACTATGCCAAAAAAAGAGATGCCCCAAGTCGACAGCAAAAATGATATTGAAGACATGTTGAAGTAGTATGAACACAGGTGATCGTGAGGGATTAAGATGGGATTCTTTGATGGTATTAAGAAGTTTGCTAATGAAATAGTCGATGATGAGATTTGTCAGCTTGGTGAAAATGCTCAAAAGCGAGAATTAAAGAATAGGATCGCTAAGCAACTAAAACAAAGAAAGATCTCGAATGCATCTACTAAAAAAATCGAGCACAAAAAGGTCGATAATTTACGTGAAGTATTCAATGTTGACTATCGAGATCTACTATTCTTTGTAGATACAACAATGATGCGCAATAATGGGACTTTGGGGATCGGTGCAACTGATGAGTGGGTATTTTGGAAGTTCAATGATGAACAACGCTTAGCCATGCCCTTAAATGATCTATTATTATGTTATACTAGTGACGATAAACTTATAATTGTTAAGCTTGAAAATGAACAACTTACATTCAATTCATTACCAATAGGCGATAAAGCTGAAATGTTTGATGCAGTTATCGCTGCACTCAACAAGGAACAAAAGACAGTAGTTACCTATCAAAATATGCTAGAACCGTTAGTAGAACGTGATTTAACTAGCTATGATGCACTCCGGCTCGACTTGCTGGAAGTTTTGAGTCCTGCACAACATGTTCGCTTAGAAAAGTTGCTCATTGAAAAAGCGATCGCCGAAAATGACCCAACATTTTGGAGTTATGCAGTGCACCAATTGTTTTCCAATGATAGCGAAGAGTTTGAAACTTTCCGTGGGAAAATCTTGGAACATACAGTCTCTTTATTACAGGGGAACCTAACTAAAGAAAACATCAATGAATACTTGGATATCATAAATAAATTTGATGTTGATGGAAAATATACAACAGTAAAATTGGAATGTATGTTGAAGCTAAATAGGGTCGCTGAAGCTAAAATGTTAGCTTATAGTGAATTACCTGAATCATAACGGGAAGAATTTCTTGCAAAACAGGAGCAAAAAGAAAATGAATTACGCTTGAAGATCGAAAAAGCTATTAATAAGGGCGAGGATATTTTCGTAAATAATCCTGAGTATGTTTATGTTTATCTCACTGGGGGCTTGTTGCCAGCGGAGTATGCGGTAATTGTCGGGAGAAGAGTTGAGTATGTTGATGCAATAATTTCTAAGATGGAACGTGAAACACCAATAATCAACAGATATCAATTCACGTTGAATGAATTAGCTGCTAGAAATTACTGGTTTAATTATTTTGCTGATATCAATCATGAAGCACTTCCTACTGAAGGTAATTGGGCTAAAGTCAACAAATTCGTTTTAAATTACGGTGGTAAAGAACTTCAAAAAAGGATCGATCATGGGGTCGCAACTATTGATGAAGTTGAAAGTTATGTAAAACAACATGAAAAAGTACAACGTAACGAAGAACAATTAGCAGAAGATCAGCGAAAATGGCGTGAGCAAATGGATAAAGCTTTGAAGGAAAATTATACAACATTTTACATGAAAATGTTGGATCCGGTAAAGGCTGAATACATCCACAAAAAATTGATGATAATGTATCTAAGCGACGAATTAGAAGGTAACAATATCGAAGACTTAGATCGTTATGTGGCGGAAGTAACTGCTAAAAGTGATGATCTACTAAACGAGCTAGTCAAAGATGAGTATGCTAAAGCTCCATTGGTTCGCGGTGAGTTTGAACGTGCAGAAGATTTTGACAAGCGAGTAACTGACAGGATCGAAGAACTCAAAAATGAGATCCAAGGTCGGTTATCTTTAGAAGAAAATCATTTAGATAACAAAATTTCAAAATTGGATGCTGCCAATGAATTAGCTGTTCGTAAGATGCAACAATTGATGTCAGATGAGCACATTGCTAAATTAAATGTACTACTATTTATGGACCAATTGAAAAATGTTAAGATCAAGCAATATGATCCAGATAAATTTAGATTTAAATATATCTATGGTAATGAACAAGAAGATTTCGTGGATGTTCCAATAGAAGTTGCTCCAAAATTCAGAGATAATTTTAGACCCAAAAATTGTTCAGATGTAGTTGTTATCGTTGATGAAGATAATGATGGTAAGCCATTAGTTGTTACAAAGTATCATTTTATGGGTGAAGAATATTACCTTAAGGTCTGCTATATGTGGTAATGAAAAGACTTGAGATCAGTTAGAGATCTCAAGTCTTTTTTTGCGTAATATCATCATTATTTGTTGAAAAACGAATTTGGTGATCGAGTCATCAACTCTAGAAAAATCGGTGAAAATTTGGACGGATGGAGCGGGATCTCATCGCTTAACCAGATCGAGATGACCGTGATCAAGTGGTCGGTCAAAAGTTTGACGGTCATAGTTTGTGAAAAGGGAGTATTTAGAGGCGGATGTGTTGTCAGATATTCCGAGGTGACACTGGCCTCTCATATAAGTAGTGCCGCCATTTTAGATCAATGTTAGTGCTGTAAAGGACTCTAAGCCACTCGCGCTGGTGGTAGATCAGTGGCAAAATATGTACAGCGATCCCGTGATAGAGTTCAGTTGGAGGCAAGCAGAGGACTTTTTGTTGGAATACTTGCAGTATCTGTTCGTCGATAGTTGCATGGATGTAGTCAAAGATCTCATCAACACTATTAAAATGCTTTTGATAAATGGCTTGGCGTGAGATGCCAGCTTCGTTTGCGATCTCAGTTAAAGTCAAGTGTGATCGCTGCTTGTTTTGCAGAGCCAAACGCATAACAGCATTGATGATCATTTCCCGTGTTTCTCTCATTTTGTGATTCCTTTCCATAAAAAATTGTCACTGTGTTAAGCAATAGGCAGGGAAAATCGCTATTTTACTCAGGGATATGTTGTCAGCGTGTCAATTTTTAGGGATATATTTCTTAGGTAGAGCTAGGGTATAGTGTGGAAAATGATGGGAATATTGTAACATGTTCAATGATTATAGAGGAGAGAAACGTATGAAAAATAAAAAATTATTATCGGCTCTTGTGAGTTTGATATTATTCATAGTATATGTAGCTATTATTTATACTAACCGTGAAAATCAATGGGTCATGGCCTTAGCTGCTTTAGTGCTATTGCCGATCATTGCAGTCGTATATAGGGATCTATTTTTACCCAAGGATAAATGAACGGACCTTAACCTTCTTATAAGTTTTAGGCAAAATAAATGCCTCCTGCTAGTTTTCGACTATACTATATAGTAGAAAGAAAAAAGTGGGAGGTATTTTTATGGATAAAAATGAAGTAGTCGAAACACCTAAACAAAAGGCACAAAAAGCGGTCCATACAGCAGCAATCGGAGCAGCCACAGTGGCGGCAACACCGATCCCATTTGCCGACGCGATAGCTTTGATGCCGATCCAAACCGCAATGATCGTGCAGATCTATCGGGCGTACGGTAAAAATGTTTCTAAGGGTATGGTACAAGGTGTGCTCAAATCCACTTTTGCGACAACGATGGGGCGGAGCTTAGCAGGTAGCTTATTCAAATTAGTCCCAGGTGCTGGAAGTATTCTAGGAGGCGCGATCAGTGCAGGTGTAGCCGTTTCAGTGACCGAAGCGATCGGCCAAGTTTTGATCAAAGAATTTGAAGATGGTAATGCGATCGATCTTGAGAGCTTGAGTTCGATCATTTTAACAGCGATCGCGATCGCAACGAAGAAAAAATAGTACCAGTTCGAAGATTTTTGTGCTAAACTGGCAAAAACACAAAAAGGATGTATAAGAGATGAAACGCTACCAGACATTATTATTTGACGTTGATGACACTTTACTTGATTTTCATGCGGCTCAAGACCAAGCGCTCGACCAGCTATTCACTTCAGTCGATATCGAGCCGACTGCTACGGTAAAACAGGCCTATGCCACATATAACCAAGGACTGTGGGAACAGCTCGAACGTGGCGAGATCACACGGGATGAGTTGATGGCGATCCGTTTTCCGACCTTTTTTAAGGAGCATTTTGGTAAAACATTAGCTAATAATAGCTTAAATGAACGTTACTTGCAGTTTTTAGCTAATGGTCATCAACCCCTGCCTGGAGCACGTGAATTGTTGGAAGATCTAGCAGCACGTGACTATGAGCTGTATATTGTGACTAACGGTGTTAAATTCATCCAAGAAAAGCGGCTAAAAGAATCTAAGTTTGATCAATATTTCAAACAGATCTTCATCTCAGAGACGTTAGGTGCCCAAAAGCCGTCGCAACTCTTTTTCAAACGTGCTTTTGATCAGATCGCGGGTTTCGATAAAGAAAAAGCCCTGATCATCGGTGATTCGCTCAGTTCAGATATGTTAGGTGGCCAAAATGCCGGGATCGATACACTATGGTTGAATCGTAAGCAACAGGTAGCTGATCCTAAGATCAAGATCGATCTGGAAGCTAGTTCGCTGGCTCAGATCAGTGATATTTTAAGCTAAATAAATGAAGTTGTAGTTAGCCAGTATTAGTACTACTCTGTATTTGGGGAGTGAGAGTATGTCAGATACATTAGTAGTACTATCAAAGTTGATCGATGCTATTTCAGAAGAGTATTTATATTTTTCTCAAAAATTTATACAAAAAGTAAATATGAGCAAATATAATTTACGGAAACTAAATATAGGCAATATTATGCGAGATGATTATTTCTTACATGAACTTATCCCAGGATATTTAAAATTTTCAGCTATTTTGATGGAAAAGATAGAATATGACTTTCTAGATTATTTATTGGATTTTGATTTTAGTTATCGTGTGAAATCCCAAAAGACGACCTATGATAAAATCAGACAGTACTCTTACAGGGAAAAATCTCTTGGCGGAATTTCTGTAAATAAATCATTAAATGATTTGGTGGGTTTTCGGATCATTTTGGCAGATATTGAAAAAAATCTAGACGGAATTAGAGATTTATTAACTTTAAAGTGTGATGATAAGAAGTTATTTCGATTTATTGATCGTGATGTTGGTGGATATCATGCAATTCATTGTTATTTCAAGATCAATAACTATAGTTTTCCGTGGGAATTACAGATTTGGGATTCTGCAAACAAAGCTGATAATTTTTTTGCGCATGAAGAACATGAACGAAAGAGGATGGTGGAAAGTAATGCTTCATATGATCGCTTTAGCTAAGCAAAATGGAATCGCATTAGCTTATCATTTTGCTGCAACAGACAAAGAAGAATTTTTAAAAAAAAGAAGTGAATTACGAAATATTTCGCCAGACTTTTTGGCGGGGATCAGTATTCATGTGATAAACAGCGAAGGAACAACTTTTGCAGATATTCAGAGTATGGATCCATATTTTTCTGATGCAATACAACTAGATAGCGTATCTGAATTAGTTGAAAAGGTCAGACGGTTGAGTCAATTGAATGCCACTGATATTGCAGCTTATTTAGTACAACGCTACCATTTAAATTCTTTCTTATTACAAAAGACGCTATATTATATTTATGCTGATTACTTAGAAAAATATCGTGAACCTCCCTTTATCGCTGACTTTGAAGCATTTGAACATGGACCGGTCGAAAGAGAAGTCTATCGTAAAAATAAATATACTGATGAATTAGAAAAGTCAGGTTTATTTGAGGGAAAATTAGCGGTCTACCCAAAAACTGCAGAATTACTTTTGACGATCAAAACAACAGTTGAACAGTGTAAGCAACAATATATTGCAGCTTGGGATGATCCGGGGAAAAATTTGACCCATCGAAAAGGGACTCCTTGGAGTCGTGCGCGTGCCAGGCAAGAAAATTTGAAAATTTTAGATGAAGATATTTGCGCTTATCATCATTTAGAACGTTTGCCGACACTGACGAAATAGTTTTCAGAAAACGCGCAAAAAGTATTGACAGTACCGGTTTTTATTGCTACACTATATAGATGCAAAAACTGTGAATTTAGATGCTTGATACGATCTATTGTCCGGATCAGGTAAACGAAGAAGCAAAAATAGTGAGGTTTATTTTATTAAACATGATCTGTTTTTGCTTTTTTTTGCCAAAATTCACTGAAAATTTTTGTAAAAAGTTATTTGTAACATAATTGTAATATTAATTTTCAGTTGTAGCAGCAATTTACAGTAAATATTTTGAGAGGTGAACAACTTGGCAGGACATTTAGTAAAATACGGCAAACACCGTGAACGCAGAAGTTATTCTCGAATCAAAGAAGTTCTAGATCTGCCTAACTTGATCGAGATCCAAACAGACTCTTACAAATGGTTCTTAGACGAAGGTTTGCGTGAGATGTTTGAAGACATCATGCCTATCGAAGACTTCGCAGGGAACTTATCACTTGAATTTGTAGATTATCAATTGTTAGAACCAAAGTACACGGTTGACGAAGCACGTGAACACGATGCTAACTACTCAGCACCATTACACGTTACTTTGCGTTTGATCAACAAGGAAACAGGAGAGATCAAGTCACAAGACGTCTTCTTTGGCGATTTCCCATTGATGACAAAGCAAGGAACATTCATCATCAACGGTGCTGAACGTGTTATTGTCTCACAATTAGTTCGTTCACCCGGCGTATACTTTAACTCTGAATTAGATAAAAATGGCCGTGAAAACTACGGTACAACGGTGATCCCTAACCGTGGTGCTTGGTTGGAATACGAAACAGATGCTAAAAATGTTGCGTATGTACGTATCGACCGCACACGTAAGATTCCATTGACAGAATTGATCCGTGCTTTGGGTTACGAATCAGATTCACAAATTCTTGAAATGCTCGGTGAAACTGATGCATTGATGAATACTTTGGAAAAAGATATCCACAAGAACATGGAAGATTCTCGGGTTGAAGAATCCTTGAAAGATATCTACGAACGCCTACGTCCAGGTGAACCAAAGACAGCTGATTCTGCACGTAGTCTTTTGACAGCTCGTTTCTTTGATCCAAAACGTTACGACTTAGCAGCTGTTGGCCGTTACAAGATCAACAAAAAGCTTGATTTGAAGACACGTTTATTGAACACACGTGTAGCTGAAACTTTAGCTGATCCAGAAACAGGCGAGATCATCGTCAACAAGGGTGACCTTTTAGATAAGGTAGCTATGGAAAAACTAGCTCCTTACCTCAAGCGTGATGACTTCAAGATGGTAACATTCCATCCATCTGAAGAAGGTGTGGTCCAAGAACCAATGACCTTACAGATCATCAAGGTCTACTCTGAAACAGATCCAGAACGCGTGATCAACATGATCGGTAACGGTAATGTACCTTTGGAATACAAGCACATCACACCAGCTGATATCTTGGCTTCCATGAACTACTTCTTCAACTTGCAAGAAGGTTTAGGTAGCGTTGATGATATCGACCACTTGGGTAACCGTCGTATCCGTTCTGTGGGTGAATTATTACAAAACCAATTCCGTATCGGTTTGACACGGATGGAACGTGTGGTTCGTGAAAGAATGTCTATCCAAGACATCGCAACGGTAACACCACAACAATTGATCAACATCCGTCCAGTTGTTGCTTCGATCAAGGAATTCTTTGGTAGTTCCCAGTTGTCCCAGTTCATGGATCAAACAAACCCACTTGGCGAACTTACACATAAGCGTCGTCTTTCAGCCTTAGGGCCTGGTGGTTTGACACGTGACCGTGCTGGCTATGAAGTTCGTGACGTTCACTATACTCACTATGGTCGTATGTGTCCGATCGAAACGCCTGAAGGTCCTAACATCGGTTTGATCAACAGTTTGTCCACTTATGCTCGTGTTAACAAATATGGTTTCGTGGAAACACCATACCGTCGTGTTTCTTGGGATACACATAAAGTTACTGACAAGATCGACTACTTGACAGCTGATGAAGAAGATAACTATGTCGTAGCTCAAGCTAACTCACCATTAAACGATGACGGTTCATTCGTTGATGATGTTGTTATGGCTCGTCATAAAAATGAAAACATCGAAATTTCCGTTGATAAAGTCGACTACATGGACGTGTCACCAAAACAAGTTGTTGCGGTCGCTACAGCATGTATTCCTTTCTTGGAAAACGATGACTCCAACCGTGCTTTGATGGGTGCTAACATGCAGCGTCAGGCGGTTCCTTTGATCAAGCCACATGCTCCATTAGTTGGTACTGGTATTGAATACAAAGCCGCTCATGACTCCGGTGATGCTTTGATCGCTGACCATGACGGTACAGTTGAATACGTTGATGCGCGTGAGATCCGCGTGCGTCGCGAAGATGGCTCTTTAGACACTTACAAGTTGATGAAATTCCGTCGTTCTAACGGTGGTAAGAACTACAACCAAACACCGATCGTACGTGTTGGTGACCACGTTGATGCTGATGATGTGTTAGCTGATGGCCCATCAATGGAAGAAGGGGAATTAGCTTTAGGGCAAAACCCACTTATCGCCTTCATGACTTGGGACGGTTACAACTTCGAAGATGCTATCGCTATCAACGAACGTTTAGTTAAAGAAGATGTTTATACTTCGATCCACATCGAAGAACATGAATCCGAAGCTCGTGATACAAAACTCGGGCCTGAAGAAATGACACGTGAAATTCCTAACGTTGGTGAAGATGCGTTGAAGAACTTAGATGAGTTCGGTATCGTACGCATCGGTGCTGAAGTTAAGGATGGCGATATCTTAGTTGGTAAAGTTACGCCTAAGGGTATGACTGAATTATCAGCTGAAGAACGCCTATTGCATGCAATCTTTGGTGAAAAAGCACGTGAAGTTCGGGATACCTCCTTACGTGTGCCTCACGGTGGTGGCGGTATCGTCCAAGACGTGAAGATCTTCACGCGTGAAGCTGGTGATGAATTAGCACCTGGTGTTAACATGATGGTTCGTGTTTACATTGCACAAAAACGTAAATTACAAGTCGGCGATAAGATGGCTGGTCGTCACGGTAACAAGGGTACTGTTTCTGTTGTTATCCCTGAAGAAGATATGCCATTTATGCCAGATGGTACACCAATCGACATCATGCTTTCTCCAATGGGTGTGCCTTCCCGTATGAACATCGGGCAAGTATTAGACTTGCACTTGGGTATGGCTGCACGTAAACTCGGTATCCACGTAACTTCACCAGTTTTCGATGGTGCTCGTGACGAAGATATTTGGGCAGCCTTGAAAGAAGCTGGTCTTCCATCTGACGGTAAGACAGTTCTTTACGATGGCCGTACAGGTGAAGCCTTCGATAACCGTGTCGCTGTTGGTGTCATGTACTACATGAAACTCGCTCACATGGTCGATGATAAGATCCACGCTCGTTCAATTGGACCTTACTCCTTGGTTACACAACAACCTCTTGGTGGTAAAGCACAATTTGGTGGCCAAAGATTTGGGGAAATGGAAGTTTGGGCCCTTGAAGCTTATGGGGCAGCTTACACCTTGCAAGAAATCTTGACCTACAAGTCTGATGACGTGGTCGGCCGTGTTAAGACTTACGAAGCTATCGTTAAGGGTGAACAAATTCCACAACCAGGCGTGCCTGAATCATTCCGCGTTTTAGTTAAGGAATTACAATCACTTGGTCTTGATATGAAAGTGCTCGACGCTCAAAAACAAGAGATCGAATTGCGCGATATGGACGAAGATGATGATGACATCATGAAAGTCGATGCATTAGCTAAAGTTTCGGAAGAAGAAAAAGCTAAGCGCGAAAAAGCTGCAGCAGAAAAAGAAGCTGAAGCAGAAGGCTCAAAACCAGCCGAAGAAGAAACAAAAGTTGAAAAGTAGTAAACACTCGTATTTCAAAATAAGAAAGGGAGGTCGGTCCTTTGATCGATGTCAATAAATTCGATAGCATGCAAATCGGCCTTGCTTCATCCGATAAGATCAGAAGCTGGTCTTATGGTGAAGTCAAGAAGCCAGAAACGATCAACTATCGTACGTTGAAACCAGAAAAAGACGGTCTGTTTGATGAACGGATTTTCGGACCTACAAAAGACTGGGAATGTGCCTGTGGAAAATACAAGAAAGTTAGCTATAAGGGCGTTGTGTGTGACCGCTGTGGCGTTGAAGTCACACGTGCAAAAGTTCGTCGTGAACGTATGGGTCACATCGAACTTGCTGCCCCTGTAACACATATCTGGTATTTCAAAGGTATCCCTAGCCGAATGGGTCTTGTGCTTGACATGAGCCCTCGTGCCCTTGAAGAGATCATCTACTTTGCATCTTATGTGGTTACTGATGGTGGGGACACGCCTTTAGAAAGAAAGCAACTCTTAACTGAACGTGAATATCGTGAAAAACGTGAAGAATACGGTGATGGCTTTAAAGCAGCAATGGGTGCCGAAGCTATCCGGACACTTTTACGCAATGTAGATCTAGAAAGAGAATGTGCTGAATTAAAAGAAGAATTAAAAGAAGCAACGGGTCAAAAACGGACACGTGCCGTTCGCCGTTTGGATATCTTGGAAGCCTTCTTGAATTCCGGCAACCATGCTGACTGGATGGTAATGGATGCAATTCCTGTTATTCCACCAGATCTACGTCCAATGGTCCAACTTGAAGGTGGCCGTTTTGCAACAAGTGACTTGAACGACTTATACCGCCGTGTTATCAACCGTAACAACCGTTTGAAACGCTTACTCGACTTGAATGCACCTGGCATCATCGTGCAAAACGAAAAGCGGATGTTGCAAGAAGCTGTTGATGCTTTGATCGATAACGGCCGTCGTGGTCGTCCGGTAACAGGTCCTGGTAACCGTCCATTGAAGTCCTTATCTCACATGCTTAAAGGTAAGCAAGGTCGCTTCCGTCAAAACTTGTTAGGTAAGCGTGTTGACTACTCTGGTCGTTCGGTTATCGACGTTGGTCCTAAGTTGAAACTTAACCAAATGGGTATCCCGCATGAAATGGCTTTGGAATTGTTCAAACCATTCATGATGCGTGAATTGACTAAGCGTGGTATGGCTTCTAACATCAAGAATGCTAAACGTAAGATCGATCGTCGTGACGATGATATCTGGGACGTTTTAGAAGATGTTATCAAAGAACACCCAGTCTTGCTCAACCGCGCCCCTACATTGCACCGTTTGGGTATCCAAGCCTTTGAACCTACCTTAGTTGATGGTAAAGCTATGCGCTTGCATCCACTTGCCTGTGAAGCTTACAACGCCGACTTTGACGGGGACCAAATGGCTATCCACGTGCCATTATCTGATGAAGCTCAAGCAGAAGCACGCTTGCTCATGCTTGCTGCTCACCACATCTTGGCACCTAAAGATGGTAAGCCGATCATCTCACCATCTCAAGATATGACGATCGGTAACTACTACATTACGATCGAAGAAAAAGATCGTGAAGGTGAAGGTATGATCTTCAAAGACGTCAACGAAGTTCGCACAGCTTACCAAAACAACTACGTGCACTTGCACACACGTATTGGTTTGCAAGCATCTTCCTTGGCTGCTAAGGGAACACCATTTACAGACTGGCAAAAAGACCGGATCTTGGTGACAACAGCTGGTAAAGCGATCTTTAACGAGATCTTACCAGAAGATTTCCCATACCTTAACGAACCAACTGCAGAGAACTTGTCTGGCAAGACACCAGATAAGTATTTCTTAGAACCAGGTCAAGATATTCATGAATACTTGGCTGAAGCTGATCTTGTAGCACCATTCAAGTCTGGTTTCTTATCAGATATCATCGCTCAAGTCTACAAAGACTACAAAGTTACTGCTACAGCAGAACTTTTGGACCGCATGAAAGACTTAGGTTACTACGAATCAACTAAATCTGGTTTGACAGTGGGTATCGCTGACGTTACTGATCTTGATGAAAAACCAGAGATCGTTGAACGTGCTCATAAAGAAGTTGCGACAGTTGCTAAGCAATTCCGTCGTGGTTTGATCACAGAAGACGAACGTTACAACCGTGTTATCGCTATTTGGAACAAGGCTAAAGATGATATCCAAGCTAAGCTAGTTGAAAAGATGGATCCATCTAACCCTATCCAAATGATGAGTGATTCCGGTGCTCGTGGTAACATCTCTAACTTTACGCAGCTTGCTGGTATGCGTGGTTTGATGGCTGCTCCTAACGGTAAGACAATGGAACTTCCAGTTATTGCGAACTTCCGTGAAGGTCTTTCTGTGATGGAAATGTTTATTTCCACTCACGGTGCTCGTAAAGGTATGACCGATACGGCGCTTAAGACAGCCGACTCCGGTTACTTGACCCGTCGTTTAGTAGACGTTGCCCAAGATGTTATCATTCGTGAAACAGACTGTGGTACTGACCGTGGTTTAGATGTGACAGCTATCCGTGAAGGTAACGAAATGATCGAACCATTATACGATCGTATCTTAGGTCGTTACACGATGAAGGCTGTTAAACATCCAGAAACAGGCGAAGTTATCGTTCCAGCTGATGTTATGATCGATGAAACAATGGCACAACAGGTTGTTGATGCTGGTGTTGAAATGGTCACGATCCGTTCCGCCTTCACATGTAACACACGTCATGGTGTTTGTGAACACTGCTACGGCCGTAACATGGCTACGGGTGATGAAGTTGAAGTGGGTGAAGCAGTTGGTACTGTGGCTGCTCAATCTATCGGTGAACCTGGTACTCAGCTTACGATGCGTACTTTCCATACCGGTGGGGTTGCCGGAGACGATATCACACAAGGTCTTCCTCGTGTGCAAGAAATCTTCGAAGCTCGTAATCCTAAGGGTCGTGCAACGATCACAGAAGTTACGGGTGTCATCCAATCAGTTGAAGAAAACCCAGCTGAACGTACAAAAGAAGTTACAGTTCAAGGTGAAACAGATACCAGAACATACTCCTTACCATTTACTTCTGTCTTGAAGGTAAAAGAAGGCGACTATGTTCACCGTGGTGAAGCCTTGACAGTAGGTTCGATCGATCCTAAGGAATTGATCAAAGTGCGTGACGTCTTATCAACTGAAAACTACATCTTGCGTGAAGTTCAAAAGGTTTACCGTATGCAAGGGGTAGAAATTTCTGATAAGCACGTTGAAGTTATGGCACGTCAAATGTTGCGTAAAGTTCGTATCATGGATCCAGGTGACACAAACATGTTGCCAGGTACATTGATGGACATCAACGACTTTAAGGATAACAACGTTGATACTTTGATCAACGGCGGTATCCCAGCAACAGCACGTCCTGTCCTTCTTGGTATCACCAAGGCTTCCTTGGAAACAAACAGTTTCTTATCTGCTGCTTCCTTCCAAGAAACAACACGTGTCCTAACTGATGCTGCTATCCGTGGTAAGAACGATCCATTGATCGGTTTGAAGGAAAATGTTATCATTGGTAAGATCATCCCTGCTGGTACAGGTATGAAGAAGTACCGTGACATTGTTCCTGAAGAAGTAGGTACTGCTTCTGACAGTGTTTACTCGATCTCCGACGTGGAAAAATCACTTGAAGCAAAAGAAGCGATGGCTGCTGTTAAAGTAGATGATGAAAACTAAGCATCGCTGATATACTAAAAAAGCATCTCGCAAAAAAATGCGAGATGCTTTTTTGTTTGGTTTAATTTTGCATGTTTTGGCTGACCTTTTCTAATAACCATTGATTAAAGGCAGCAGTGTCGATCCCCACACAGACTTTAGCGTTAGTCTTACCATCATGATAGGCACCACGGATATCAGCCACGGTCTCACCTACTGCAGGTCCTTCTGTGACGATATCGACCCAGTAATCTTTAGTCTCAAAAGCTTCTGGATGTTCGAGATAAAAGAGCGTCTGTAGATCGTGGATCGCCGTTCCATTTTCATCATGGTCAAAGTCATGTCCAATGATATCGTGGAGCATTTGACCAGCACGCCCAAACTGTTTGAGTTTATCTGTCGTCTCATCACTGATCCGGCCAGCAAGTGTAACATCTAAGCCGACCATAACAATCGGGAGCTGAGAGTTGTACATGATCTGAGCTGCATGCGGGTCAGTAAAGATATTGAATTCAGCAGCACTAGTCATATTGCCACGACCTAATGAACCGCCCATTGTGATGATCTGCTTGATCTTAGATTTGACTTCAGGATATTCACGCAGTAGCAGGGCGATGTTGGTATACGCTCCAGTAGTGATCAAAGTTATCGGTTCAGTGCTGTTCATGAGTGTTTCACGTAAAGCTTGGACAGCATGCAAAGCGAGCGGCTTACTGGCTGGTTCAGGAAAGTCATAGCCAGCCATACCACTTTCACCGTGGATCCGAGCCGCATCTTCGAATTTTTTGATCAATGGATCAGTTGCGCCCGCTGCTACAGGGACATCTTTGTTAAAAAAGTCGACTAGTGTCAAAGCATTTTTAGTCGTTTTATCAACGGTAACATTACCAGCAACAGTAGTGATCAAAGCGACTTCTAGCTTGGGGTCGGTCAAAGCAGTTGAGATCATCACTGCATCGTCGATCCCTGGGTCAGTATCTAAAATAATTTTGTGTGTCATAAATAATTTACCTCTATATAAAAATATCATTATACACTATAAATTATAGTTGAAACCGCTTGATTTTGCTTAGATAGACCCTTGGACTTAATTTTTTTTTAAAATTTAGCCCAATTTAAAGCAATAGGCAAGCTCAAAAGATACCCCACAGACAAAAAAGGAACAAAGGGAAACGCATGTTGTTTTGTATATTTGGCATAGATAAGTGCGGTCAGACTGGCGATAAATAAAATACTAGCTAAAGTTTGATCACCTAGTGTTATCCCTAGGACTAAAATAACAAAGGTATCACCATAGCCAAGCTTTTTAGTCCAATTTGCCCAAAAGAGCACACCAAATAAAACGACTTGGGTAAAGGAAAGCTGCAAGGGAGCAAGCGTTAGTAAGCAGATGGCACCCAATATCAATAGGTAAAGAGAAATAGTCGTATCTTGCCAATCTTCTAGGCTCAAGCAAAGTAGCCAAAAACTCGTCAAAATGAAATTAGGCCAGATCTCCCACGGCAAAAAATAGCAGACACTCCCCAGTAATAGACCAAAACCTAATTCGATGTAGGTGCTTAAGGGTGAGATCTTTTGGTGGCAAAAATGACAATGCCCTTTTTGTAAAACATAACCTAAAACGGGGAGTAATTGCCACCACGTCAAGTTATGTTGGCACGTTTCGCAAAAAGAATGCGGATAGAGCAATGAACAGCGGTATTTAGAGCGGTAAGCCAGACAGGTCGCAAATGACCCCAGACATAAACCTAAGATAATTATCAGTGTAATCAGCATGTTAAGATTCCTCCTCACTTTATAGATACGCAAGACCTTGGAAAAAAATTGCACATAATTTGAAAATATTATTTGACATCCCTTGTTTAAACGTGTTAATCTGTAAAAGGTGCTTTATGTGAACAGTTCTCTTGGGATCAGTCCAAGATCGTGCTGGCTGTGAGCAAGTTAGCACACATTTAAACGACGTACATCGGGACGTTATTTTTTTATTTATAAAAAAGGAACTCCTGGATGTGTGTACTTAAAATAATACATGAGACAAGGAAGGAGGAAGCTTTAGATATGCCTACAATTAACCAATTAGTTCGTAAGGGCCGTAAGTCTAAAGGTTCAAAATCTAATTCCCCAGCTTTAAACTTTGGGTATAACAGTTACAAGAAAGTACAAACAAACAATCCTGCTCCTCAAAAACGCGGGGTTGCAACTCGTGTCGGTACAATGACACCTAAGAAACCTAACTCTGCTTTACGTAAGTATGCTCGTGTTCGTTTGTCTAACTTGATCGAAGTTACAGCATACATCCCAGGTATCGGCCACAACTTGCAAGAACACAGTGTTGTTCTTATCCGTGGCGGTCGTGTAAAAGACTTACCAGGGGTTCGTTACCATATCGTTCGTGGTGCTTTAGATACAGCCGGTGTTGACGGCCGTATGCAAAGTCGCTCCAAGTATGGTGCTAAGAAACCTAAGAAATAATTAAACATAAATAACTAAAAAATACTTAATTACGAAGAAGTAGCTAGAATTTGAGGAGGTCATTTTAGATGCCAAGAAAAGGTGCCGTTGCAAAACGCGAAGTGCTCCCAGATCCAATTTACAACTCAAAATTGGTTACACGCTTGATCAACCGTTTGATGTTAGACGGTAAGCGCGGGACTGCATCAAAAATTTTATACGAATCTTTTGATATTATTAAGGAACAAACAGGTAACGATCCATTAGAAGTGTTCGAAGAAGCAATGAAGAACATCATGCCTGTTTTGGAAGTTAAAGCTCGCCGTGTTGGTGGTTCTAACTACCAAGTTCCGATCGAAGTTCGTCCAGAACGTCGTACAACATTAGGTTTGCGTTGGTTAGTTAACTACTCACGTTTACGTGGGGAACACACAATGCCAGAACGCTTAGCTAAAGAAATTATGGACGCTGCTAACAATACAGGTGCATCAGTTAAGAAGCGCGAAGATACACACAAGATGGCAGAAGCCAACCGCGCATTTGCACACTATCGCTGGTAATTTTAGGATGACTATTATATGATTTAGATAGGTAAATCTTATAGTAGTCATTTTTTTGAAAAAAGAACTACTATTATCTTTATTTTTGGAAGGAGAGAAATCTCAAATGGCAAACAAGCGTGAATTCCCATTGGAAAAAACACGTAACATCGGGATCGTTGCTCACATCGATGCTGGTAAGACAACAACGACCGAACGTATCTTGTATTACACAGGTAAGATCCACAAAATCGGTGAAACACACGATGGTGCTTCACAAATGGACTGGATGGAACAAGAACAAGAACGTGGTATCACGATCACATCCGCTGCTACAACAGCGCAATGGAAAGACAACCGTATCAACATCATCGACACCCCAGGACACGTTGACTTTACTGTCGAAGTAGAACGTTCATTACGTGTTCTTGACGGCGCGGTAGTTGTTTTGGATGCTCAATCTGGTGTAGAACCACAAACAGAGAACGTATGGCGTCAAGCTACAACATATGGTGTTCCACGTATCGTATTCATCAACAAGATGGACAAGATTGGTGCTAACTTTGACTACTCTGTAAGCACGATCAAGGACCGTTTGCAAGCAAACCCATTGCCAGTTCAAATGCCTATCGGTGCTGAAGATCAATTCGAAGGTGTTATCGACTTGGTTGAAATGCAAGCTGACCTTTACGATGAAGATGCTTCTGGTGCTAGCTGGGAAACAGTTCCAGTTCCAGAAGAATACTTGGAAGAAGCACAAACTCGCCGTGAAGAAATGATCGAAGCATTAGCTGATGTTAATGAAGACATCATGGAAAAATACCTTGGTGGGGAAGAAATTTCTAAAGAAGAAATCAAGAAAGCTATTCGTCAAGCTACACTTAGCTTAGATGTATACCCTGTTTTTGCTGGTTCTGCCTTCAAGAACAAAGGTGTTCAAATGATGCTTGATGGTGTTAATGATTACTTACCATCTCCATTAGATGTTAAGCCATATAACGCTACAAACCCAGATACAGACGAAGTTGTTGAACTTGTTGCTGATGATGACAAGCCATTTGCTGGTTTAGCATTTAAGATCGCAACTGACCCATTCGTTGGTCGTTTGACATTCTTCCGTGTTTACACAGGTACTTTGGAAGCTGGTTCATACGTCTTGAACGCTACAAAGGGCAAGCGTGAACGTGTAGGTCGTTTGTTGCAAATGCACTCTAACCACCGTAACGAAATCTCTGAAGTATTCTCCGGTGATATCGCTGCTGCTATCGGTTTGAAGGACACAACAACAGGTGACTCCTTGACAGATCCTAAGCACCCATTGATCCTTGAATCCATGGAATTCCCAGAACCAGTTATCCAAGTTTCTGTGGAACCAAAATCCAAGGCTGACCAAGATAAGATGGACGTTGCTTTACAAAAACTTGCTGAAGAAGATCCTACATTCAAGGCTGAAACAAACCCTGAAA
>PPYF01544671.1_pt1 | contig 32610 bp, 32 predicted proteins | sample 1559871 | NCBI WGS metagenome assembly PPYF01 (sample SAMN08240021, study PRJNA423297) | Human gut metagenome, whole genome shotgun sequencing project.
CCACGTCGTTCTCCACACCAAACAAGATATCATTTTTATCCTGTTCACTCAGATAAATCTGTTTCAGCACTTTTCCCGGGAAACTCATGCTTTTTCTGTTTGAAAGTTCACCTCCGGTGATTACTTCGCAGATAATTTCCGTATCTGTCAATTCTACGACTTTGAATTCCATTAATCCATTGTTAAGTAAAATCCGATCGCCGATTTCCATGTCGGATACAAGTCCGGCATAGCTTACCGATACGCGATTCTGATTTCCTTCGATATCTTCTGTGGTAAAAACAAAACGGTCCCCTGCATTCAGCATGACGCTGCCCGTTTCAAATGTTTTAATCCTATATTCCGGACCTTTTGTGTCCAACATAATGGCGATCGGCAAGCCAAGTTTTTCTCTTACCCTTTTGATTCGATTAATCCGTTCGAGATGTTCGTCATGTGTTCCATGGGAAAAATTCAGTCTCGCTACATTCATACCGGCTTTACACATCTCTGCCAACAGCTCTTCGCTGTCACATGAGGGACCGATTGTACAAACAATTTTTGTTTTTCGCATAACAATATCTCCTTAAAATAATTCGTTATTTTATACAGCCGAACATTTCGTGTTCTTTATGCATTTCATTTTTCTGCATGTACATTGCATCGTCTGCCTGCTTTAACAGCTGCCTGAGCTCATGGTAATTCCGGATCGTACCGACACTAGTCCCCATTGCAAACGAAATTTGATGCACATGACAGTTATTATATTCCCTTACCGTGTGATACAGTTTCCAGATCTGTTGTTCCATATCAGCAGGATCATTGAATATAATATAAAATTCATCCCCGCCAGTTCTGTAAAATTTCACACTTTCGTGTTGAAGTAAATTTACTGTGAATGCATCCCCTCACTCCCCGCCGGAATTGGAACGATACAATAAATCGACAGCAGCATTTCGGTTCCACAAAAATCAGATCCGCAGAAATAACCATTTGTGGCGTAGCTGTATATAAGATGTCCTTCAATAAATACTTCTGCACGATTTCCATGAGTTTGGAAGATCAGGCTTTCTTCTTCCCGGATGTTTTGGGGAATTGTTCCCTGAATTTCTACGCTTCTACTATCTTCCATTTTGACTATAGTTGCTTCTATGGAATGCAGCTTTTCTGTTTTGAGAGTAATGTGTTCTACTGTCTCACCTCTTGTTTTTAGGCAAACAACAAGAATCGCTATAATCAGACATAGCAGAACTGCAACAGCGCCAATGATGTATTTTTTATTTTGATATACTTTTTAGCTGCATTCTGCTTGTTTGATATAAATCACCATCCCCCCATTCATTATACTATTATAGCACATTTCGCACAATACGAATTCTTTTTACTGTTGTTGACGTCATTAAAGGATTATGCTACCATTGATCTGTTAGAATTATTTTTTGTTTATATGAATTCCAGGAGATGTTTTTATGGAATATGTCAAAAAATTAGGAATTTTCAAAGTCTTACTTCTTGTAGTTCCATTTTTGCTCTTACCGGTTTTCTCTTTTTTCTTCCGGATTTTTGAGGACAATGCGTCTCGATTCAGCGGAGTTTCTGCGTCTTTTTCCGCAGGCAGTGGTGAATTTCAAAAAACAGTTTATAATATATTTTTTATATTTGCATTTTTATGCTGCCTACCAATTTCCTGTATTTTTAAAAAATGTATTTCCGCAGAAAAGCAGCGGGCCGTTCGCTCTGCTTATATAGCTATTTTTCTTCTATATAATGCAATTTTCATTCCAATCTTGATGTATTTTTTATAATAGTGCATTTAAAATCAATCGGTTTTCCAATAGTAATCTTGATCACACAGAGTTACCTGAAAACGCGGGGATTGTCCTGTAATGCTTGTGCTGTATGAGAATGATAAACATTCTATTCAGTATAAGAGCGCTGTTGCGCTGGCTGATGAGTTGAATATTGATTTGCAATGGCTTCTAGATTCCGTCCAGGCCAGCGGCCAGCACCCATGTTGTCCAATTCTAAGTGCAAGAAAACTGCGCCCTGGGCATTTCAGACAATGCGGATTCATCTGATAAAACGCACTAAAAGTTGATTTTTCAAACTTTTTATGATATTCTAAAGCAGAATTGATTGGTTTTCGTCGGCAAGGAGGAACGGATATGGCGGTTACATATAAAAAACTGTGGCACATCCTCATCGAAAAAAAGATGAAGAAAAAGGATTTAGAAGCGTTGGCCGGTATTACGCATTATGCGATGAACAAGCTGAGTCGAGACGAAAACATAACGACCGAGATCATCGGAAAAATTTGCAAGGCGCTTGATTGTAGTCCAAATGAAATCATGGACTTTGAGGATTAAGGAGAAACGATGTACCGAGCATTGATTGTAGAGGATGACCGCAGCATTGCGAAACTTATAAAGGAACAGGCACAGATGTGGGATATTGACTGCCGCATGGTTGAGAAATTTCGGGATGTACTTGCAGATTTTACAGAATATCAGCCACACATTGTCCTTTTGGACATAGGACTTCCGATTTTCAACGGATACCATTGGTGCAGTGAGATACGAAAAATTTCAAAAGTACCGATCATCTTTATCTCGTCGGCCTCCGACAATATGAATATCGTGATGGCAATGAATATGGGCGCGGACGATTTTATCTCCAAGCCTTTTGATGGAATGGTTTTGATTGCGAAAGTACAAGCCCTGCTTCGCCGGGTGTATGATTTTGCCGCTAGCGTCCCCGTACTGGAATACCGTGGTGCTTTTCTGAACACCGGCGACGATACGCTGAGTTTCAACGGCAGAAGCATTCCGCTCTCCAAAAATGAATACCGTATTCTCCTTTGCCTTATGGAGAACAGAGGCAAAATCGTGAGCAGGGAACGGCTGATGGAGCGGCTTTGGAAAACGCAGCAATTCGTAGACGAGAATACACTGACGGTCAATATCAATCGTCTGCGGAAAAAGCTGGATGCCGCGGGGCTGACGGACTTTATCACCACAAAAGTCGGACTTGGGTATTTGGTAGAGTAAAATGGGATAACAACTTCCCGTTTGTCTGGGGAGATGAACGGAACAATAAATCGGGAGTTTGAGAAGATACAGATGGGAACAGGGATAATCATATGCGGATTAAACGGCGCCGGAAAAAGCACACTGGGGAAAGCTCTTGCGGAAAAGCTAGATTTCTACTTCATCGACAATGAGGATTTATTCTTTCCAAAGACAGACTCCCATTATATTTATGCTGCTCCGCGAACTCGTGAAGAGGTTGAAAAACTTCTCCTCTACGAGATAAAGGTGCATAGTAACTTTATTTTTGCTTCTGTAAAAGGAGACTATGGAGATGCGCTTTGTCAGTGGATCCGGTATGTTGTCCTGATCGATGTTCCGAAAGAGATTCGGTTACAGCGGGTTAAAAATCGCTCTTTTCAGAAATTTGGCAGCAGAATCCTGCCGGGCGGAGACTTACACGAACAAGAAGAAAAGTTCTTTGATTTTGTGAAATCAAGAGAAGAAAGTACCGTTGAAGCATGGGGAAAGTTATTAGACTGCTCTGTGATACGGATTGACGGAACAAAACCTGTTGACGAAAATATAAGTTATATTTTGGAACAATTCTCAGATTTAGAGGATATTACTTAAGGTAACGATAGGCGAATATATGGAGGATCAAAAATGAAACTGTTTTCAGCATACATTCGGCAGCGGCAAAAAGGAATCCTTGCATTTTTTCTATTCTGTGCGATATTTGCCGCCAGCTTTATTCTGTACCATCTGCCAGTTGGAGCGGTAGTCTATCCGACGCTGTTCTGTGTCCTGCTTGGCTGCATTTTTGTCTTTTGGGACTTTTCTCATGCAAAACAGAAACACGAGGCTCTGCTTGAAATACAAAACTTGACCGCCGCCATGATGGATTCCTTGCCAGAGGCTCATACAATAGAGGACGGGGACTATCAGGCAATCCTCCGCGCTCTCAAAAACGAAGTGATCGATGGAAATGCCTCGGCTTCTGCTCGGTATCAGGATATGGTCGAATACTATACCGTGTGGGTACATCAAATCAAGACGCCCATTACCTCCATGCGTCTCTCACTGGAAAAGGAAGATACGGCTCTTTCCAGAAAACTGTCCTCCGATCTTTTTCAGATTGAACAGTATGTTGAGATGGTGCTGGCCTTTCTGCGTCTAGACTCGGATTCCAGCGATTATGTATTCAAAGAGTACGCGATGGACGGAATCGTCGAACAGGCAATTACAAAGTTTGCCCCTGAATTTATCGCCCGAAAAATCGATTTGAATTATACACCAACAGGCGAAACCGTTGTCACCGATGATAAATGGCTCTCTTTTGTGATTGAGCAGGTTCTGTCTAATGCGCTGAAATATACCCACAGCGGTGAAATCAAAATCTATTTACGCGAGCCGAAAACGCTGTGTATTGAGGATACAGGAATCGGAATCGCACCGAATGACCTGCCCCGTGTGTTTGAAAAGGGATATACGGGCTACAACGGACGGAAAGACAAACGCGCCAGCGGGATCGGCCTTTACCTCTGCCGCCGAATTTGCAAAAATTTAGGCGTGGAAATCAGCATAACCTCCGAACTTGACAAAGGAACGACCGTTATGCTCGATTTAGCGCAATACAAGCTGAAAAAAGAGTGACCTTACAAAAGTGTAAGATGAAAGGCGGGAAATGTAAGCCGAATCGATGGCGGCACATTTCCCGTTTCGGCTATCATATAGGCAGAAATTTGATTGGAGGAACAATTTCTATGAGTATTTTAGATGTCAGTGGTCTGAGAAAGGTTTACGCAACCCGTTTTGGAGAAAGATCTAAAAGAAGTAAAGGAATCGGCGATCGCCGCTTTCCGTAGGGATAACCTCGGCTTTGTGTTTCAGGACTTCAATCTGCTAGATACCTTTACGCTGGAGGACAACATCTATCTGCCGCTGGTACTTGCCGGAAAGAATTATAAGGAAATGCGGGATCGCTTAAAACCCATCGCCGCCAAGCTGGGCATTACAGACCTCTTGAAAAAGTACCCCTATGAGGTGTCAGGCGGTCAAAAACAGAGAGCCGCCGTTGCGCGGGCGATGATTACCAACCCAAAACTGATTCTCGCGGATGAACCGACCGGCGCACTGGATTCCAGATCGACTGACGAGTTGCTGCGCCTGTTTGCCGAAGTTAATGCTATGGGACAGACCATTTTAATGGTGACGCACTCGGTTAAAGCGGCCAGTGTAGCCAATCGTGTGCTGTTCATCAAAGACGGCGAGGTATTCCATCAGATCTACCGCGGCGAGGATGCCAACGAGCAGCTCTATCAGAAGATCAATGACACACTGACCTTGCTTGCCACCGGAGAGATGAGAAAATGAAAGTAGGATTTTACCCCAAGTTGGCCGCCAGCGGCATCCGAAAAAATAAGAGGATGTTCATACCGTTCATTCTCACCTGCACCGGCATGGTGATGATGTTCTACATTATCATGTTTTTAGCCGTCAGTAATGTTCTTGACTCTCTGATCGGCGCGGAAACGCTGCGCCAGATTTTTGCACTGGGCAGTTGGGTAATTGCGGTTTTTGCTGCGATCTTTCTGTTTTACACCAATTCCTTTTTGATCCGGCGTCGGAAAAAGGAATTTGGTCTATATAACATTCTCGGCATGGGCAAACGAAATATTGCATGGCTTCTCTTGTGGGAAACGCTGATTATTGCAGTTATTTCCATTGGCGCCGGCCTCGTCGCGGGGATCGCGTTTTCCAAGTTTGCAGAGCTTGGCATGGTCAATATCATGCATGGGGATGTGACCTACAATTTGTCGATCTCGTTTCTGGCAATTAAACGGAGCGTACAGGTATTCGGCGTGATCTTTCTCCTGCTGCTGCTCCATTCGATCCGACAGGTTCGATTTGCCAGCGCCATTTCTCTTATGCGAAGTGAAAACACAGGCGAAAAACCGCCCAAAGGGAATTGGGTGATTGGGATCCTCGGCATTTTGCTTTTAGCAGTAGCCTATTATCTTGCTGTGACAATCAAGGATCCAATCACTGCAATTCTCACATTCTTTGCAGCGGTAATCATGGTCATTGTCGGGACTTACCTTGTGATGATCTCCGGTTCTGTTTTGTTCTGCCAGCTTTTGCAAAAGAAAAAGAACTACTATTACAAGCCCAATCACTTTGTATCGGTGTCCTCGATGGTCTACCGTATGAAGCGAAACGGTGCGGGCTTAGCCTCTATTTGTATCCTTGCCACGATGGTTCTGGTGATGATGGCTTCCACGGCCTGTCTGTATTTTGGCCAAGAGTCTTCTATAAGGGAACGCTATCCAAGAGACATAAATATGGTGTTTCATTTTCGTGATTCATCTGATCTGTCCGACACTCATATTCAAGGATTAAAAGAAGGTCTTGATGAAGAGATAAAATCGCGCGATATAACAATGGAAAACGACTATTGCTACCGAAGCATACATATTTCAGGCGTCTTAAAGGGAAATACGGTGCAATTAAACAAGTTTGATGCAACCGACATATTAACGCAAATGCGCCTTATCTATTTTGTCCCACTGTCCGACTATAACAACATGGTCGATGCGAAGGAAACATTAGAGGATGGTGAGGCGCTGATCTACACTTATCGTGGCAGTTATGACAATGACACCATAGCGATTAGCGATTACGTGACATTCAAAATCAAAAGGCATTTGGATGACTTTTTGAGTAACGGCGACAGCGCCATGAATATGCTGGACAGCATCGCCATTGTCGTGCCGGATTACGAATCTGTACTTCAGAAAATGATAAATATGGCGGATTTCAAAGGAGATCAACTGCTTCAGCTAAGATGGGAGTACCACTTTGATACGACGCTTACTCCCGACGAACAAATAAGCCTTTATAACGATCTGTGTGAAAAGGTTACTGATTTTGCTACAAAGGAACAGCTTGGGTACAAATCGGTCGATATCGAAAGTCAAGAGAATGAGCGGGCGGATTTTTACGGACTGTTTGGAGCGCTGTTTTATATTGGGATCATTCTAAGTCTTGTGTTCATCCTTGCCGCCGTGCTGATCATTTACTACAAGCAGATCTCCGAGGGATATGAGGATCAGTCACGGTTCGAGATCATGCAGAAAGTAGGTATGACAAAGCGGGATATTCGCAAAACCATAAATTCTCAACTTTTGACGGTATTTTTCCTGCCCCTCCTATTCGCAGTCATGCACATTGCCTTTGCATTTCCTATTATTCGGAAACTGCTACTGTGTTTCAACCTCAATAATGTCCCTCTGTTTGCGGTAACGACAGCGATCAGCATCGTGGTATTTGCACTGTTCTATACAATCGTGTACCGGCTTACTTCTAACGTCTACTACAAAATCGTTAGTGGTGTTCGGGAGGACAGATAATGGAATCCTGTTCGGCATGGTCTCCCTGATCGTGAGGACGATGAGCTTCCTGACAGACAAGATAGAGAAAGACTGACAAAAAGAGGACTTTGCCGAGAATACAAAGTCCTCTCATTTGTCTGTCGAATTTTGAAGAACAACAGCGGTTATTTTACAAAAAACTCCTGTTTAACTTTCCAGTTCATCCTCTATTCTGAGCAAGCGGTTATACTTTGCAACACGTTCACCGCGGCAAGGTGCCCCCGTTTTAATAAAACCGGCATTTAACCCAACGGCTAGATCTGCAATAATAGTGTCCTCTGTCTCACCACTGCGATGGGAAATAATCGTTTTAAAACCACTTGAACGCGCAAGTTCCACTGTAGAAATCGTTTCTGAAATCGTGCCAATCTGATTCGGTTTAATTAAAATCGTATTGCCTGCTTTCATTTGAATTCCTTTTTGAAGCCGTCTGGAATTCGTAACAAACAAATCATCGCCAACCACACCATACAACCCAAACCCTTCCAAGTCGGCGGTAAGTTTCTGCCATCCATTCCAGTCATCTTCCCCCAGCGGATCCTCAATGGAAAAGATCGGATATCTTGCACAAAGATTTACCCAATTTTTAATCAACTCGCCCGTTGAAAAACGAACATTTCGCTTTGGCATCAAATAACTGTCTTCCGAAAGCCATTCACTCGCCGCAATATCAAGTGAAATCATAAAATCATCCGGATATTTATATCCAGCAAGATCTACTGCCGTCAAAATCAACTCAATCGCTTCGCTGTCATCTTTTAAATTCGGCGCAAAGCCCCCTTCATCGCCTACAGCAGCAGAAAATCCACGTTTTCTGATAATTTCGGCAAGTTTATGATAAACTTCACTGCAGCGACGGATTCCTTCGCGGAAAGACGGCGCATTTACAGGAACAAGCATAAATTCCTGAATATCTATGTTATTGGAAGCATGCGCCCCACCATTGATAATATTCATCATCGGGATAGGCAAGGTTCTTCCCGCGACGCCTCCGATATAGCGATATATCGGCTGGGAGCTAACATAGGCTCCGGCAGATACGCAGGCAATCGACACCGCCAAAATCGCATTTGCTCCTAAATTCGATTTATCCTCCGTGCCATCGCATTTCAGCATCGCTTCGTCGATTTTATAGAGATCGGTGCAGCACATTCCACTCAAAACTTTCGAAATCACAGAATTGATATTGTTTACGGCATGCGTAACTCCTTTTCCTCCATATCGCGATGGGTTATTATCCCTTAGTTCCAGCGCTTCGTGCTCGCCCGTCGAAGCTCCAGAAGGAGAAATTCCGCGAAATTTCAATCCAGAGGAAAGTATAATTTCCGCTTCAACCGTAGGATTCCCTCTCGAATCCAGAATTTCTCTCCCGTGTATGCTCTTTATTACAGAATCACAAGTAAACATGTAAAACCCACCTCTTGTTAAAATATAACTATATTCTTCCACAAAACGCCAATTTTATACGAAAAGATTTCTTATCTTGTGCAGTTTATAATAATATGATATTATTCTGTTAAATCGTAGCTTCCCGGAGGTATCAAGCATGAATATATCTTGGAATGAATTTTGTGACAAAGTTTATGGTTGCTTTATGGGGAAATGCATCGCCGGTACAATCGGCGCACCATATGAGGGGTATAAAGGAATCATGGATGTCGAGTATACGCCGGAACTGTTTGGTCAGGCCCAAACACAGTCTGAAACAATTCCCAACGATGATCTCGACCTGCAAGTCCTTTGGCTAGAAGTAATCGAAAAAACAGGCGCAAATTTCACCTCCGACGATCTTGCCAAAGCATTTTACGAAAAATGCCCTTACGCGCCGGGAGAATACGCGACGTTCAAAAAAAATTACGAGCTGGGACTCAAACCTCCCCTCACAGGTTCCTTTAATAATAATTATTATCTAGAAGGAATGGGCGCGCCAATCCGCGCCGAAATATGGGCTTGTATGGCCCCCGGTGAGCCGCAACTTGCAGCCGAACTTGCAAAAAAAGATGCCTGTCTCGATCATGAAGGCGAATCCGTTTTTGCAGAACAATATATCGCAGCTTTGGAAGCGCTGGCATTCACCGGAAAATTTGATATTCAGACGCTTATTATAAAAGCGCTTAATTATATCGACGAACGCTCCAAATTTTACGCGCTGGCCAGCAGGGTGATAGAGCTATGTAGTCATTCCAAAGACTGGAAGCAAATTTTGATGCTGATTTTACGAGATTACGGCCATCCCGATTGTACGAATCTCTACCAAAATATGGGAATCATCCTGATGGCACTCATACTTGGTTGCGGAAACTTTATTACTACCGTAATGCTTGCGCTCAACTGCGGTTTCGATACCGACTGCACCTGCGCAACCGTTGGCTCTATCATCGGAATCTGTGAAGGTGCCAGGAATTTAAACCGCAAATACAAATTTGGCGATCAAAAGTACGCGCTAGGGGTCAATACAGCGCGGCGTTCCGATCGCGTATTTGATCTGGCAATGGACGTTGCAAAAGCGTCCTTGTTATTTGCGGACAGATATCGAAAAACCGTTATCACAAATTCTCCTTCCGGTAAAATGCCCGTGATAGAATCTAAGTCATCTTTTCCGATCCGAATTGGCATCCAATATGAGAATAACGATCCAACCATCGCGCCAGGTGAAATCAAACGCGTTTTGATCCACCTGGAACCCACGATGCGCATCAAAGTCGCCGGTACAATAAAATTCACCGCACCCAATGGCTTCAGTGTAAAACCGGAAGAGAAAAAATTCAAAATCGGAATGTTCAATCCGGATTTTACTATTAGCATCGCAGTTTCCAGAGAAATCCCAGTTCTGATGGAGAAAAATATCATACACTGCACCATAACACTTGAAAATGGCGATGTATACAGACAGGCCTTCGGCGTCGTCGGCGCGCAGATCTGGAAAGTATATGGCCCCTTCTGGGAAAATACTTCCTATGCCCCGCCGCCAAGGGCGATGGAATCATATTACCAGTCGCTTCCCGCAGGAAACAGCGAAAGCGAATCGCTCACGATTCTCCGACAATTTCATTTGAACATGAAAGCGGACTGGAAGAAAGAATATCTCGAAGAGCAGCTGCTCGGGAATGCTATTTTACCACAAGATCTGATCGATGACCCGACTTATAAAGGATTTATTGTATATATCCGGAAAGACAAATTCTCATTTGAAGATTTCATGTCAAATACGATGCCCTGTGTCGTGTATCTCGTACGCGACGTCTATGCAGAAACCGAAAAGACAGTCAATCTGCAGGTAGGACACTGTGATGTATTTCGTGTCTGGCACGACGGAAATCTGCTCGCTTATTCCGACTGTGTCGAGCATTGGACTCCAGAAAATATCCATGTGAAAAATGTACACTTACACAGGGGATGCAACCGCTTTGTTGTTAAGGCTGCCCGTTCTTCTTCTGTTTCCGATTTCAGCATGATGTTTACCAAAGGCGGTCCTTGTACGGACATCATAACGGAACTTGGCAGCGGTAGGCTTTAAAAATCCGTACCAAAACACATTTTATCATCGCATAGATCGGGACGGACGCAATAATTCCCCAGAATCCGAAGAACTCCTCTCCAATAAATACGATAATAATTACCGTGATCGGATGAATCCCTAAATTTCCCTCAATAATTTTCGGTGAAAGAAAATTATTGTCAAGTTGTTGCACCGCAATAAACAGAATCAATACCCAAACCGCTTTTGCCGGTGAAATCATCAACGCGGTGAAGATTGGAGGCAGCGCGCCAAAAAACGGTCCGAAATAGGGAATCATATTGGAAAGCCCGCCAATTACGCCCAGTAATACTGCATATGGAACGCCAATTATTAGCAGTCCAGACATTTCTATAATACCTATAATCAAAGCCACCAGGATCTGACCCTGTATGAATTTCGCAGAAATCATTCCCAGCTCATCCGCAGCCGCACTCAGAGAAGGTCGCCATTTATACGGAAAACATCCAAAAAAAGCATTCAGGATCGCGACTTTATCCCGTAAGAAATAATAAGTAAGAACAAAAGTAGACGCGATTCCCACCAGGAAATCCGAAATTTTACCGTAAGAAGAAAGGGAAGCGGGACGAGAAGCAATCGCAGAAATTTTTTCATCGACCATATCTGTGCAGGAATTGATCATATCGACTATTTTTTCCCGGATACCGGCATGTTCCTCTGAGATCAGACTTTGCGTATAAGAAATGAGGCGCATCTTGATTTCCGGTGCATTCTCGATAATATCCGCTATATTTGTTGCGACCGCAGGCAAAAGAAACGCTGCGATTAGAATCGCTGACAATAAAAAGATACTGAATACGAGCATTACCGCTTTGCTGCGACTTTTTTTTCGCACAAACTTTAAGTGATTCTGTATAAAATCCACAGCCGGGTCAAGCATATAGGCCAGAATCAGCGCGGCCAAAAGCGGAATAAAAATAGCAGACAGCCTTTTGCGGAATATCAGAATCAAAATTCCGACCGCCAGAGCCGGAAGGATCGGAATCATTCGATACAAAAGGCTGCTGACACGTTTCATTACATTACTTTGTCTACTGCTTTGTTGATGGTTTTGCATATGCCTTTATATGCTTTTCCCGCTGTTTTTTTCATCTGCCTGCATTTACACGTAAGATCCATGCCGGAAATATACGCAGCGCCGCCGCCGATCACGGCGCCAACCAACATCCCTTTCAGTACAGCCGACATCATTCTATTGCTCATCATTATCTTCACTCCTTGCAATAATATATTCTTTCCCAAATTCAACACCGTCCCTCATAAAAATCACTTTTCTTCCTTCAATCATGTCGTTCATGAAGCCTTTTGAAAGCTCAAAGCCTTCCAGAGAACCCGTTTCTATATCGAAAACCATGTCATGCACAACGCCGAGATTTTCCCCTTTCTCTGACATCACGCTACGCCCCATGATTTCCTCTAGATCGTTTTTTTGCTTCAGATCATATTTTCTAGAAAACTTTTTGACAGAAGCACTGCTGTAAACAACACAAACCGTGTTGTTCAGCTTCAGAATATCCTCAAGCGCAATGAATTTCTTTACAAATTTTCCTGTAAAACCGTTTTCTCCCTCTAGGAGGAAGCCTTTTACATTGTTTTCTCCGTCGTACAGCGCTTCTCCCACAAAGCCGAGCCTTCCCTCGTCTTTGAGGCACACAACGGGTACTCCTTTACAATCAAGAATACGAATCATATAACCTCACCCGAATTTTACAAATTTCCGTAAAACACCTGTTGTATATTCCACAGAAAAATGGTTAAATATACTTATAAAAATTTAAGGAGTGTATCTATGCCTTTCAATATTGATTTCTCACAGAAAAACATCGGATTCATCGCTCCCGATATATTATTGCCCAACAAAACGGCAGATATGTATCGATGGGCAACCGTTGCATGTGATCAATATACATCTGACCCTAAATATTGGCAGGATGTGGAAAAAATCACAAAAAATTACAATTCTACCTATGATTTAATGCTTCCTGAAATCTATCTGGAGGCACCCGATGTTGACGATAAAATAGCAAAAATCAATAAAAACATGCGAGAATACATACGAAAAGATCTCTTTGTAAAATACTCGTCATCTTTTATTTTGACGCGCCGCAGTACCCCATTTTCTCCTGTGCGCACAGGTCTCGTTGCAGCACTTGATCTTGAACAATACGATTTTCATAAAGGCGCCAAAGCCCTTATCCGTGCAACAGAAGGAACTGTGACAGAACGGATCCCGCCACGAATGAAAATACGGAAAAACGCCGTACTCGAAATGCCACATATCATGATTCTGATTGACGATCCCGGTAAAACGGTTATTGAGCCTGCCGCGGCTGCGTTACTTTCCTCCCCTACAACGCCGCCAGTCTATGATACAGACCTAATGCAAAACGGCGGTCATATCAGCGGATATCAAATAGACCGTACCACCAGGGGGAATATTTTTCAAAATATATTCAATGCTTTAGAAAAATTATCTCAAAATGCGGATGGATTTCTATTCGCCGTAGGCGATGGAAATCACTCTTTAGCCTCCGCAAAATGTCACTATGAAGATTTAAAACGCGCAGGTCACCCCTGCCAAAACGCAAGATATGCGATGGTAGAAATCGTAAACCTGCATGATCCGGGAATTCTATTTGAACCAATCCACAGAGTCGTATTCAATACAAATCCCGATAAGATCCTTGCATTCTTTCTGCAGAACGATTGTATCATCGGAGAATCCTCTCCTGAATTTCACAAAATATCTTATTTTACAAATAACGGAGAAGGATGCATTGCAATTCCAAAGAATCTCCACATGCTTGCCGTTGGCGCGCTCCAATCATTGCTCGATAAATATCTGTATGAGAACGCGGAAAGCAAGATCGATTATATTCACGGTGCAGACGCTGTTCGCCAGCTCGGCACGCAGCAGGGAAATATCGGATTTTTTCTGCCCACAATGAATAAAAACGACCTCTTCCCTACGGTTTCAGAGAAAGGAGCACTTCCGCGAAAAACATTTTCCATGGGCAAGGCCTGTGAAAAACGTTATTATATGGAGTGCAGAATTATTGTTGACAATTTAATTTGAATATTCTAACATAACTTTATAAACAATCAAAAGGAGGATCAATATGCTGAAAATAACATTTATGGGTGCTGGAAGTACCGTATTTGCTAAAAACGTTCTGGGAGATTGCCTTGTTTCTCCCGATCTGAAAGGGCTGGAAATTGCTTTATATGATATTGATGGAGAACGGCTGGAAGACTCTAAAATTATGCTGCAAGCAATCAACAGGAAGTATCGTAGCAAGGCTAAAATAAAAACATATCTCGGTACGGGAAACCGCAGGAAGGCGTTAAGCGACGCGGATTTTGTCGTAAACGCCATACAGGTCGGTGGATATGAGCCTTGCACTGTAACTGACTTTGAAATTCCGAAGAAATATGGCCTGCGCCAGACAATCGCCGATACCCTCGGGATCGGGGGAATTTTCCGTGCGCTTCGCACAATCCCCGTGGTTCTAGATTTTATACATGATATGGAAGCCGTCTGTCCCAATGCTTTGTTTATCAATTATACGAATCCAATGGCAATGATTACCGGCGCCATTCAGCGGGCATCCTCTATAAAATCCGTCGGACTCTGCCACAGCGTACAAGCGTGTGTTCCCTGTCTGATGGGACAGCTTGGTATGGAATATGATCAAACCGTACAATATAAAATTGCGGGAATCAACCATCAGGCTTGGCTGCTGGAAGTATCGAAAAATGGTGAAGATTTGTATCCAGAAATTAAAAGGCGTTCTCTGGAGCAGGGCGCACCGGACTACGATCGCGTCCGCCATGAAATGATGCACAGATTCGGTTATTATATCACTGAGTCCAGTGAGCACACCTCTGAATATCTTCCTTATTTTATTAAAAATACACATCCGGAACTCATTGAACGCTATAACATCCCCCTCGATGAATATCCCCGCCGTTGTATCAATCAAATCGCCGATTGGAACCAGCGACGTGAAACACTTGTCTCCGAAAACAAATTGGAACACATCCGCACGCATGAATATGCTTCTTATATTATAGAAGCGATTCTTTACAACAAAGTTTATAAATTAGGCGGAAACGTGCTGAACCACGGTTTGATTACAAATTTGCCTTCGGACGCCTGTGTGGAAGTCCCCTGTCTGGTAGATGCATCCGGTATTCAACCTGTTATGATCGGTGATCTTCCGCCACAGCTCGCAGCGCTAAACCGGACGAATATCAATCCCCAGCTTCTTACAATAGAAGCGGCGCTAACAGGCAAAAAGGAACATATTTATCACGCAGCAATGCTTGATCCCCACACTGCTGCGGAGCTTACCATAGACGAAATCATCGCAATGTGCGACGAATTGATCGAGGCACACGGCAGCTGGCTGCCGGCCTACAGATAAAATGAACATATTAATTACGCTAGATAATTGCTATATTCAACCGGCGCGCGTCATGCTTTCTTCCCTACAGCGAAAAAATAGTCAGACGGCATTGGATATTTATGTCCTGCACTCCTGTCTGACGGAAGAGAGTTTTGCCGCGCTTCGGAGTATATTAAATCCGGAATTCTGTAACCTTCATCCGATTCGTGTGAACGACAAATTGCTTTCATTTGCTCCAACCACAGATCGTTATCCGAAGGAAATGTATTACCGGATTTTCGCAGCACGCTATCTGCCCACGGAAATCGACCGGGTCCTTTATCTGGATCCAGACATTGTAGTCAATGGTAACCTTCAAGAACTATATGACACTCCTCTTAACGGTTATCTGTTTGCCGCTGCAACACATGTGCGCGAAATCATGCGTAAAATCAATGTACTCCGCCTCGGTATGCATGAAGATGGCACGTACATCAATTCTGGCGTTCTTCTGATGAATCTTAAGCTCTTACGAGAGGAACAGGATTATCAAAAAGTATTCAAATATATAAAAAAATACAAAAACAAACTGACACTTCCCGATCAGGATGTGCTCAGCGGGCTGTATTCCAACCGCGTTTTACCAATCGACGCCTGTCGTTATAACATGACAGAACGCCTGTTTACGTTATATTTTTCTTCGGCGGCGTGGCGCGATATCAATTGGGTTAGAGCAAATTCCGCAATCATACATTATTGTGGCAGGAATAAACCTTGGAAAGAAAATTACATCGGTAAGCTGGACGTCTTCTACCGCTTTGCCGTAAAGCATATGAAGGTCTTTGAAGAATGATAACAAAGCAAAATATTTTCTCCATTCTAAAATATCTCCTATCGTTTTTAAAATGGGTGGCAATGGGAATTTTAATAGGCGTGATCATTGGTGTGATCGGAGCTGCTTTTGCGGATTGCGTAACATGGGTTACAGATTTCCGTATCACACATTCTTTCATTGTATTGGGGCTTCCTCTGGCAGGCGTTTTGATTGTCGCTCTATATCATATGGCAGGCATCAAAAAAAGTTATGGGACGAATCTTGTCCTGATGTCCGTCCGTACAGATGATTCGATCCCCTTTGCAATGGCACCGCTGATATTTATTAGCACAGTTTTGACGCACCTGTTCGGCGGTAGCGCTGGTCGGGAAGGAGCCGCATTGCAGCTTGGTGGAAGTATTTCTCAAAATTTGGCACGCCACATGGGGTTTGATCGGGGTGGCCAACGAATTTTGACAATGTGCGGTATGAGCGCCTGCTTCGCCGCATTGTTCGGTACGCCGATGACAGCTGCGATCTTTGCAATGGAAGTCATCAGTGTCGGCATTATGCACTATTCCGCACTTGTCCCCTGTGCAATTTCTTCGATCACCGCTTCTTACATTTCAACTTTTCTTGGCGTCACACCGGAACATTTTAACGTAACCGGGATTCCGATTTCCTTTACGATTTCCGACAGCATCCGGGTGTTTGTACTTGCGGCGCTTTGTGGCGTTGTTAGTATTCTGTTTTGTCTAATTTTAAAATATACTTCCGCGTTTTACGCAAAATCTTTTAAAAACCCATATTGGCGGGCGGTGTGCGGCGGAGTTCTCGTCGCAGTATTCGCTATGATTTTACATTCGCAGGACTATCTGGGCGCAGGAATGTCAGTAATCACCCGGGCATTCGCCGGGGAGGCAGTTCCACTTGCATTTCTATTGAAAATGATATTCACAGCAATAACGCTAGAAGCTGGGTTTAAGGGAGGAGAAATCGTACCGACCTTTTTTATTGGTGCAACGTTCGGCTGCGTTGCCGGAGGTATCCTCGGACTGAATCCGTCTTTCGGAGCAGCAATCGGTATGATATCCCTGTTCTGCGGTGTTACAAATTGTCCAATTGCGGCACTGTTTCTCAGTTTAGAACTGTTTGGTTCTGGTGGCCTGCTCTGGTATTTTCTAGCAACTGCGATCAGCTACATGCTATCCGGCTATTTCAGTCTATATAGCAAGCAAAAGATCATGTATTCTAAAGTTTCACCAGAATTTATCGACATCACAGCACATTGACTACAAGTTTAGCTCATAGATCAGCCATTCTCCGTTTATTTCTCTCAATATCATATGGTAATCCATGCGATCCGTGCCGGAACATGTGTCGTACCAATATGCAGTCAGCACAAAACGGACTCTGCAAGAAATGTCTCCATTTGGGGCCCAGGCCCAGTCGCTAATCTTCCATTCGCTTAGCGTGTAGGACGTCAGGTGGATGTAATACTCATTCACAAAATTGCGAAGCGTTTTTTTGGTCGATGTGCCATCTACAAAGAAATGTGCAATATCCTGGAAATTTTTGTTCCCCGAAATAAAGGAGGCAATCTCTTCAGAAATTTTCCGGATGTGCGGTTCCATTTGTATTAAATCTGGCGTCGGCTCGATTGTAGGAGGCAACGTCGGAGGCAGGGTCGGCGTTGGTGTAACAATTGGCGGCGTCGTTGGCGGAACGGTCGGTTCAGGGGAAGGGGTAAGAAAATATCTGGAGAATTTATGGCGGCATTTATAACGTTTAGCGTATTGCGAAAATCCTCCTCTTTCTGATATTGTTTTAACTTCACACTGATCCAAATCAGGAGTGTGGCGCCGCACACAAGCAAAACGGCGAGTACAATCCGGTAAACAAACCAAAATAAGTCTTTTTGAGGCGTTTTATCCATGTGATCCCTTTCCTTCTGTGGATTGCATCACGACAATTGCAGTTGGCAGTTTGCGTAGCCGGAGGATTTGGTTGACGATTTTGCCCTTATAATACATAGCGGTTGATGTACCTCCGTCGAGGTTCGCGGCGTTCACCGCGCCGAAATCCCAAAGGATCGTTGCTAGATCACTATATGTGGCCCCTAGCGAAGAAAGCTGTCTTCCGTTGATTACAAGGAGCAGAATCGCACCATCTCTGCGCTGTCCGATTGCGGTACGCGGATTGACGCCACTCCCATAGCCACTCATCTCTACTTTTTCGCCGTTTACAATCAAAGTTGGACCATAGCAAAGCGCATCACGGATTCCCATATCAAAAGCCTTTTTCCCGCTCATATATCCAACGACCAACACATTATTTTGGGTAAAACCAACCAGCTCATATTCAGAGTTCAGAGATCCCCACTTTAACGCACCATTTGAAATAACCAATCCCGACGGTGCACACCCCGTTCCCATCCCCCCGTCATCTTCAAAGCCGCCTCCGTTGATAGCGGCCACTGCGCAATAACGTTCCGCGATTTCCGGGAGGGTGACTCCCGGCTTGTCACGATGATATTCTGGGTGACTCATTCCAATTGTAACGCGTGACGGATCGTGTATAATCATCAAATTTCCATTATATAATTGCGTTTTTATTTCATACAATTCTATCCCGTCTTCTTCTGATATTTTAGAGGCCCCATATTCCCGTTTCGGGGAAGGGGAAGGAATAAAAGTTGGAGTCGCGGGAGGTTCCGATGTTGTGCCATGTTTTGTCGGAGACGGCGCTGCTGTATTTGCAGAACTCGATTTGGGCGACGGCGTCGCAAACACAATAATCTCTGGGTCAGTAATTTCTTCGCTGCGGATTACACGGTTTTCTCCGGTAATCTCCTGAATACGGCTCTTGCTGAAGTAAAGATACGGTACGAACTTCGCCGCGCTTGTTTCAAGCATAGAATTCACAAAAAGATCGCGCGCCGCTTCGGAAGGCCCATAACAACACAAAGCCCCGCAAAGATATGTAATGAACAGGACATAAAGCAAGAGGGTTCCAATACAAAACAGAACTCTGCGGAGGATTCGAAAAATTTTCTTCTTTACTAATTGCTCCACTTGTTTGAATACTCCTTTTGAGATCGATCTCATGGATACTGCTTCCCCATTATGGGGATCTATCATCTTTCATCATTTTAATGGATCATCCAACAGGCAACAGAAGAAAATCAATCATCATCAGGCGTGCAAAAAGCCGAAAACGAGTTATCTATTTTCTTCTCATCGATTCGGATTGCGTCCATATCTATATAAATACACTATTCTATCGTTTTTATAGTATCACAATGCCTTAGAAAATGCAAATATCTGTAAACTATCAGAAATAAAACCTTTTGATCTGGAATTTTTTTCAAGTTTAAAAAGAATAGACGCGGTAATAATCAATATAAATACAAATACATTAGGATGACATTTCACATTCGGAGGGTATGATTTATGTTGATAAACAAAGTTGAAATCTGCGGTGTAAATACAAGCAAGCTTCCAGTATTAACAGCTGGCGAAAAAAAGATCTTGTTTGAAAAGATTTTAAAGGGAGACGAAAAAGCGCGCGAAGAATTTATACAAGGGAATTTACGTCTAGTACTCAGCGTGATTCAGCGTTTTAACAACAGAGGTGAAATGGTGGACGATTTATTTCAAGTTGGTTGTATTGGTTTGATCAAGGCGATCGACAATTTCGACATTACACAGGAAGTACAATTTTCGACATATGCAGTTCCAATGATTATTGGAGAAATTCGCCGTTATCTCAGGGATAATAATGCAATTCGCGTTAGCCGATCTCTGCGAGACCTTGCTTATAAAGCAATGCAGGTACGGGAACAGCTTTTCAATCAAAATAACAAAGAGCCATCCGTCAGTGAAATTGCAAAGGAACTCGATGTAGAATGTGAAGAACTTGTGTTGGCGATTGATTCTATTCAGGACACGGTCTCTATGTTTGAACCGATTTTTCAGGACGGCACGGATACCGTCTGCGTCATGGACCAGATAAAAGATGAGCAGAATACAGATCATGCCTGGGAACAAACAATTACGATCAATGAAGCAATGAAAAAGCTCTCCGATCGGGAACAATTGATCATTCATCTCCGTTTTTTCGAAGGGCGTACCCAGACAGAAATTGCAGACGAAATCGGGATTAGCCAGGCACAGATTTCACGTCTCGAAAAGAATGCTCTGAAACATCTCAGAAAATATGTTTAATAATATCTTACAGTAAAAAAGGGTAGTGTCTCTCCCTTTTTCAAAAATCTTCCCGGCAAAGTCATGGGAAATCGTGATTTTACCGGGATTGATTCTGTAATTTTTTTCTTTTGTTCGACTTTTTTACAGCCCCTGTCTCGATACGATTCATATCCAAAAAACTTACATTCCGCTCTTCACAAGTTCTTTACGCAAACGTCCGATGATACGCTTCTCCAGCCTGGAAATATACGATTGTGAAATTCCAAGCATATCAGCGACTTCTTTCTGCGTCAATTCCTCTCCGCCGGAAAATCCGAAACGTAGATCCATGATTTTACGTTCACGCGGGGAAAGTTTGCTCAAAGCAGCATAAAGCGTCTCCATATCAGATTCGTCTTCGATATCACGCGATACGATATCCTCCTCGCTGCTCAGAACGTCCGACAAAAGGAGCTCGTTGCCGTCCCAGTCAGCTTTCAGCGGCTCGTCAATCGAGACCTCTGCTTTTTGGCGATTGCTCTTTCTTAAATACATCAAAATTTCATTTTCGATACAGCGAGATGCATAGGTAGCCAGCTTAATATTTTTATTTGGCATGAATGTATTGATCGATTTGATCAACCCAATGGTGCCGATTGAAATCAGATCCTCCACATTAATATTTGTATTTTCAAATTTCTTTGCGATGTACACTACAAGGCGCAAGTTGTGCTCGATTAGGATCGAACGCACATCGAGCGTGCAATCGTCGAAGTGTTTCATCAGATAATTTTCTTCATCCGCAGAAAGCGGCGGCGGAAGTGTCTCCGGCCCCCCGATATAAAATACGCCGCCGGTACAACCTAGGCCGAGGCGCCGTAAGACCTTCAACCATTTTAATCGTAAATACAAAGCAACATTCGAAAAAATCATAAAACTATTCCTCCCATTTTATCATGCTATCATATCAGGGGCTAAAAGCGCCCTGTATTTTTCATCCTCCGAAAGTGCCTTTTCATAAAGGCAAACCACAATGTCATTCAGTTCTGCGTCTTCTCCGTTTTTTTCACTCACGCGAACCACATCTGCTTTAAATCCAGGTAAAATTCCATTTTCATTTCCCACAGAATTATATGGAATCAGTCGAAACCGGCGTTCCCACCCTTCCACAGCACAAATAATGGACGCGTCGTTTAGAATGTCGCTCGTACCATTTTCCCTGATAAACGCGAGTATTTCTTTCGGCAGCAAATCTTCCAATGCCCCAAGTTCTGCCACAATCACGGAGGTGCCGGTGAAAGGATCCCGTAGAAAATTTCCAGTATCGATGATCGCCGGAAGCCATACGCCGTTATCCGCAGCTTTTTCAAATTGTATGAAAACTTTTGCAGCCGATTGATCTGCCTGTTTCCGTTTTTGCATACATCTTGCAATTACTAGAACCAGCAAATAACCCACGCACACCGTCGCTAAGATATTGCTTGCGGATTTCACCTTTCCCGTTAAAAGAATTGCAAAAGAGATTCCTGCAAATAAAAATGTCACACCATAGAAGATCGCAGAAAGCCGCAAAAAATCTTTCATTTTACGTGGAAAATATGTAACGAGTACGATCAGAGCAGAAAGCAGAATTTTTCCAAGCAAGGCATGCAAGAATGCGCTGAGCCACAATGACACGATCGCATATAGCGTTCCGATTGCCGAGCCGGCGACAATCCGGTACCATTTCGACTTGCGGGATGCCACCAGTGATGTGATATGTAGAATCACGTAATTCATAACCATATTTTCAAATATGAGTACATCCAGATAGACATCCTTCACAGGCACACCTCCCGTATATATTTGTGTTTATAAATTATATGTTATTTGAAAGTCGAAATATGACTATTTGTGTTTATAAAAATTTTAGTTTTATTTTAGTGATATGCTGAGCCGCTCCACGCGTATAATAAAATAGAATGCTGATTTGTGGTAAAGTTTGGTGTATTCATGGGACGTATGAGTTTATTTCGCAATAATGAAGTTGTAAATTTATCGGACGGACGGCGTCTTGGCTATGTATGCGACGCCGATGTCAATTTCGAGACGGGGCGACTCGAAGCAATCATGGTCACCGGCACCGGTAAATTATTCGGCTGCACATCCAAAGACGCCGAACTGATTATACCATTTGAAAAAATACGAAAAATCGGAGATGATGTCATTATTGTTGATATTGAGGAACGCGTATTGCGTTATCTGTTTAAAGGATAAAAAAATCGGCATACCCGGAAAAAGGTATGCCGAATCGTGACTGATTCAAAATATCGAATTATTTTCTGTTCTGGAGAAAAGTAGGAACATCAAAATCGTCATCCACTCTCACCCTGCGTCTCCTAGAGGAATCCAGTTCTTCTGCCGGAGCAGCCGCAGTAAGCGTCGTTTTGGTATCAAGATCCATTGCGTCTCCAATTTCCTGATCATCGAACCCCGCTGCGATTACAGTAATTTTCATTTCGTCATTCATATCGTCTTTTGCTTCCATTGCACCAAAAATAATCTGCGCGTCCGCATCGACTTCTTCATGAACTTCGTTATTTACAAGGGTCAGTTCCATCATATTGATGTTATCGCCGCAGTAATAAACAAGAACGGATTTTGCACCCCGGATGCTTGTTTCCAGCAACGGATTTTCAATGGCAAGCTTGAGTGCCTCCTCCGCACGGTTTTTACCGGATGCGCGTCCGACGCCCATATGCACAATCCCCTTATTGGACATTGTCGTTTTGACATCTGCAAAATCTACGTTTACATCCGCTACATCTGTAATGATATCACAAATACCCTGAACAGAATTGCTGAGGACTTCATCAACAAGCCGGAAAGCATTTTGGATCGTTACTTTTTCGTCAACAATCTTCATAATATTATCGTTTGGTATAATTACCAGAGAATCGACATTTGTTTCCAGCTTTTCAATGCCTTTGAGCGCCGCCATCATTTTACGTCTGCCTTCAAATGCGAAAGGTTTCGTGACAACTGCTACCGTAAGGATTCCCATGCTTTTTGCGATTTCAGCAACAATCGGAGCCGCTCCTGTTCCTGTACCGCCTCCCATACCTGCCGTTATAAATACCATATCGACACCAGTGAGAAGTTTCGTTATTTCATCACGGCTTTCTGTCGCGGCTTTCTCACCGACTTCCGGATTTGCTCCCGCTCCAAGGCCTCTCGTCAGCTTTTCTCCAAGCTGTATTTTTGTTCCTGCCTTCGATTTTAAAAGAACATGTTTGTCCGTGTTCATTGTAATAAAATCGACGCTGGTCATTCCTGATTCTATCATTCTATCGACAGCGTTATTTCCACCACCGCCGATCCCAATTACTATGATCTTGGCATCCTTGCCCGCTTCACTGTCATATTCAATACTCAAGATAAGCCCTCCTTAAAATTTCATCTTCTGTCTGCTGCATCAAATAATAATTCAAGATATTTATTATCCATATTAATATACATCATCAGCGTTTGTTATGCAATAGCATATTTTAAAAAAATAGCCGTTATTACCATTATTTCTGGTATTTTACAGCATTTTACTACTGCTTATTCCCGAAATCTTGCGATCCAGCCTTTCACCTTTTCTTTGGCTCCATGCAGAAGCCCGCTTCCCTCTTCCGGCTGTGGTTCCGATTGGAAAGACTTTTTCTCGATCCGGGAATCAATCCTTCCCAGAGGTAATAATCCCGAAATATACATCACCATTCCGCTCGCATAAGTGTAACAGCCTTTCATTCCCGTAACTCTTGAAAAATCAACGGGGATATAATGAGAGTTGAAAATTTCGTCGCACAGAATATCAAGGCCGTTAAACGGAGCCAGACCGTCTCCAGAGAATATGACTCGGTCAATCTTCTCCGGACAAATATCTTCTTTTTCCAATCTGTCCGCAATAATATTAAGAAGTCCTACGATTCTAGCTTCCATTATTTCTACAATATTTTTAATTTTGATGAGTTCCTGCATGCCCTTTTCCGTATTGAATACAGCGACATCCACATTATTTGTGACAAGGTCAGCTGTTGCGATAGGATAATCACGTTTAATTGTTTCGGCTTCTTCCGGGCTGATCTGCAGCACGGCAGCAATATCATTTGTGATATGGTCTCCACCCACAGGAATGGCAGATGAGAAAAACGGATAGTTTTTAAAATATACAGAAAATTCCGTGTTGCTGCCTCCTACGTCAATCAACAGAGTACTGCCATTGTCCTGCTCGTAATCAGGAAGCAGTCCCATCATAGCGGCGGAAAATGGTATAAATCCGTCGACTTCCAGGCCAGCCTCGTTAACGCATTTCGTGATCTGGGCTACAGCCTCTTCATTAGCTGTTACGATATCCGCCTCCACACGCAGTGATTCTGCTTCCACTCCGTATGGATCCGCGATTGCTGTCGTATCATCTATAATGTATTTGATCGGTATTACATCGATCAAATGTTCATCTTCATACAACTCGATATCGGATGTCTTATCCAGCAGATCTGCGATCACCGCCGCTGTTATCACGCCGTCTTCTTCCGTATTGATTACCGCTGTATTTCTTACATAGCCGACATAAGCGCTCTGAATACTGACATACGTCGATTTAACGATAATATCCGTCTGTTCTTCGATCTTTTTTAATAGCTTTCGGATTGCCGCTATGAGTTCCTGTTCATCTGTTATTTGAAATTTTCTGACGCTTTTGCAAGAAACCGTCGATTTTGCAATAATATGTGTACTGCCGGAATCGGTTATTTTACCTACAAGCATCCGGAGTCCGGTCGTTCCGATATCAAGAGCTGCTACATATTTGACCATTATATTATCCCTGCTTTCTATGTAATATTGTCTTTTGTAAAATTAATGGATATTTTTCTTTTTAGAATATTTGTCGATGAGAAGCCGTCTTATTACTGCAAAATTTTCAAAGAGGCGCGTTCCGAAAGCAAAAATTGCCGCCATATAAAGCGGGATTCCCATTTTATCTCCAACAAAAGCGAGAAGCACTGCTAAAAAAGCATTTCCCAAGAATCCGGAGATAAAGATCTTTAAATCAAAACGTCCTTGTAGAGAAGCGACACCACCACCCAGTACACTGTCTATCGTAGCCAGGATTCCAACCGCTATGTACGTAGAATATTCTGTCGGTATTTCACCCGGCAAGAAGATTCCCGCTATCAATCCTATAATCAGCCCTAAAATGGGAATCATACTGTTTCCTTCCCTTCACTGTCCGGTTCCCGGATCCTGGAAATTCTCAGAATTTCCTTGTGTCGTATCATTGCTTTTAAATATCGGATTTCCGCCTGAGGACATGTCCAGTGTTCCGTTTGAATCTCCTCCGTGTCCGCTGTCTATAATCCCTTTGATATAAGAAAATTTTCTGCCAATATCATCTGCGCTGCCAAATTTTATCGATAATGACGGCGCACAGTACATCCAGATATTATTATAATCCGAAACATCGATAATATCAATATAGGAAAGCATCGAAAGTTGTTTCATAATGCTACACAATTTGATTGCTTCATCAACAGTACGGTCTTTTCCTCCGGCAATTGACGTTCCAATTTTATAATCCGATATTTCAATTCCTTTGATCACCGGCATTTGCGGCTTATCCGCTTGCGTATACGCCCCAAGAAGGTATCCTTCCGAATCGATATAGAGATACATTCCCTCCGATTCAGTCACCATGATCGGAATTCGCTCCTCAATTTCAACGGTGATTGCATTTGGCAGATCATATTTTACGACAATATTCTTGATGAGCGGATAATCAAAAAGCATGCTTTTTTCTTTTCTTCCGAAGCGGAGTCGGAAAATATCGTCCAGGTTTGAAAAAGACGTACTTCGAAGCAGAGACAAGAAACCGTTCTTTCCTCTAAATTCATCAAAAGCGGATGCGATTTCTTCTCCTGAGTAGAGAGAAACAGCACTCACTTGGACGTTTGAAACGCTGAAAATAGGAGATAACAAAAGAACAATAACGATTATAAGCACTGCAAAAAAGGTCAGAAAAGCATATTTCTTCCTGGAAAATTTTTCTTTTCCTTTTTTTGTCCGCTTTTTATGATCCTGCATCGTTCCGGAAGAACGAGAGGACGCATTGTGTTCCCTGCCGTTTTCTGTTTCTCTATACTGCGTGCCCATGGCCACGTTCCCCTGCCGCATAAAATGCGTTTTATCCTTTGTACACACCAAAATATGCACTTTATTTATTATGCCACATCACATCTGTTTCTGCAAGCTAATATTTCAAAAAAATCGTAAATAAATCTGCGAAACGTCTTATTTTGTAAATGCAACAATTACAGCATTCAGGATATTCATCTGCCGCTGGGTAAGTCCCGTTCCCTTTTGTCGGAATTGGAATTCCAATACTAATGTATTTAAAACCGTGATCTGCTCCTGCGTAAGCTGTTCTACCACAATTGTTCGTTTTCGTTCGATCCCAACGAGATAGTCCAGTGATACATGGAATATTCTGGATAACTGGATCAGATTATTCTGTGTCGGGAACTTATAGTTATTTTCCCAACGTACAACAGTATTTTGTGATACATTCATTTTTTCCGCAATTACTTTTTGCGTATATCCCTTTTCTTTTCGCAAAGCTCTCAACCGCTCTCCAAAATCCAACATGTACATTTTTCATTCTCCTTTTAGAAATTCATCAATCAGTCTGCATAATATTACTTTTTGTTTCTTGTTAAGAGTGTTTTTTTTATCTGGTTGTGTAAATTGAGACAAAATATCAATCATCAATCTCTGTTGCGATTCCGTTAACGAATCGATAACGATTACGGTTTCTTTTTGAATCCCGACAATCGTATTGATCGATATGTTGTACAAAACAGCCAGCGCGACCAGATGTTCCAATGATGGCGTTTTGTAATTATTTTCCCAGCGGACGACTGATGCCGCGGTCACATCTAAAGCACGTGCAACTTGTTCCTGCGTCATTTTCCGTAATATTCGTTGTTCTTTTAATATCTTTCCCATATCAAACATTTGATGTCACCTCTTTAAAATTTATTGTAACAATGTTGACATTACATATAGGTAATATTATTATTTATTTTCATAACCTATTAGGTAACATTTTATTTATTTATTGAAAAGAGGTAATTATTTATGAATATTTTGCCTTTTCTTACTGGAGAACACGCAAATATTTTAGTACTGCTCTGTTTTGAGGATCTCTATTATGTTTCTGAACTGGAAGGAATACGACCCAGAAAAATTGTAAACATAAAAAGGGATGCATTATTATGCCTAAGATCCGCATGCGGAGCAAATTATCATAAAGATCAGCCGGTGGATCCATTCCAGCCGCTCCTTTATATGTCACAACGTTGTGAAACAGATATTGATAATATTACATTAAAGATAGATAAATATATTTTTGAATATATAAATAGTAAGGAATGTAAATACTGGATGGAAATCCCTAGAAAAGATAAATATCCTACAGCAATTGAGCTACTTGTTTTTTTATACGCAAATTATAACTGTGATATTCCGTTATTACCGTATGGAAGTATATTCTGACAGTGCACGTCAAATTACAAGGACAATTCAACAATGCTCGATAGCGTATAATATAATATTATTCTATTTTTATTTGGAAGGATCTTATATAATGAATAAGATGGATTGTCAATAGATTCTTCTTCGCGCATAAAACTGTGGCAAAAAATTCTGTGCGAAACGAAGCAAAAAAAGAGAAGAATCATTTCTGCCCTATTTTCGATATCGAAAATAGGGCAGAAAACGTCGCATCTTTCTAAAAAGTATTATTCTAACTCAAATGCGCCTGTATAAAGCTGATAATATTCCCCTTTTTCTGCGAGTAGTTTCTCATGGCTGCCACGTTCAATGATCTTTCCATGATCCAATACCATAATGACATCCGCATTTTTAATTGTAGACAGCCTGTGAGCGATAACAAATACTGTTCTGCCCTTCATCAGAGCATCCATACCGCGCTGTACAATTTCCTCCGTTCGCGTATCAATGGAAGATGTCGCCTCATCTAGTATCATAACAGGCGGATCTGCCACTGCAGCGCGGCTGATAGCAAGCAATTGGCGCTGGCCTTGAGAGAGATTGCTGCCATTTCCCGTAAGCATTGTCTGATAACCTTCTGGAAGACGCGTAATAAAATCATGTGCGCCGGCAAGCTTTGCCGCATGAATACAGTCTTCGTCGCTGGCGTCTAACTTTCCGTAGCGGATATTATCCATGACGGTACCAGTAAACAAATTCGTATCCTGTAAAACAATTCCCAAAGAACGGCGCAGATCGCCCTTTTTGATTTTATTGATATTGATGGCATCATAACGGATTTTACCATCGGCAATATCATAAAAACGATTGAGAAGATTTGTGATGGTGGTCTTTCCGGCACCTGTCGCTCCTACAAATGCGATTTTTTGTCCTGGTTCCGCATAAAGTGTGATATTATGCAGCACAATTTTATTCGGTTCATATCCAAAATCGACATCAAACATCCGAACATCACCCGTTTGTTTTGTATAAGTAATGGTGCCATCAGATTGGTGCGGATGTTTCCACGCCCACATGCCGGTACGTTCTTTGCACTCGACGATTTTACCATCCACTTCTCTCGCATTTACCAATGTAACATATCCATCATCCACCTCCGGCTCCTCATCCAGAAGAGCAAAGATCCGTTCCGTTCCTGCGATTCCCATTACGATAGAGTTGACCTGATGAGAAACCTGATTCACATTACCCGCAAACTGCTTTGTCATATTTAAAAACGGAACTACAACGCTGATACTGATTGCCAGGCCGGAAATGCTCACATTCGGCGCGCCGGAAATCAGCAACAGACCTCCCGTCAATGCGACAAGGACATAAAGCACATTTCCGACATTATTGAGAATCGGTCCAAGTGTATTAGCATATTTGTTCGCCTTCTCAGATTCCGCAAACAAAGTATCGTTGATTTTATCAAAATCCGCTTTGCTTTCCTCCTCATGGCAGAATACTTTTACGATCTTTTGTCCGTTCATAATTTCTTCAATGTAGCCCTCTTCTTTTCCAAGCGCTTCTTGTTGCCGAATAAAATGCCGGGCAGAGCCACCTCCGATCTTTTTGGTGATCAACAGCATCACTGTAACCCCAATTAAAACCACGAAAGTCAGCCAGATGCAATAATAGAGCATGATGATAAAAATCGTAACAACGACAATACCAGAAATCAATAGCTGAGGGAAGCTCTGCGATATCATTTGCCGCAGTGTATCGATATCATTCGTATAGTGGCTCATAATGTCGCCATGGTTATTCGTATCAAAATATTTGATCGGCAAATCCTGCATCCCGTTGAACATTTTCTCTCGCAGCTTCATCAAAAATCCTTGAGTGATCACCGCCATTGTCTGATTGAATATAAAACCAAAAACCAGAGAAAGTACATAAAATATCACTAGTATCCCGACTACGGAAATAACCTGGCCTCGAACGGCCCCCCAGTCGCCGCTTCTCCAGCTATCCTCTATGATTGCGATGACATTTTGCATAAAGACTGCCGGAATCGAACTGACAATCGCACTGAAAACAATGCAGAACAGTGTGACCGGCATCAGTACCGGGTAAAATCCAAACAACATTTTAATCAGTCTCCATGTTATTCCTTTTTTCTTCTTTGTTTTTTCATTATTCCGCATCGTGATCACCTACCTTATTTTGAGAAGTATAAATTTCCCTGTAAATGCTGTTATTTGCGAGCAATTCTTCATGTGTTCCAATCGCAATGATCGCGCCGCCCTCCATCACAATGATTCGGTCAGCGTCTTCTACAGAAGAAGTCCGCTGCGCAATAATAATCTTCGTCGTTTCCGGAATATATTCCCGCAGCGCCTTGCGAATCTGTGCATCCGTTTTTGTATCGACAGCACTGGTTGAGTCATCCATGATCAAGATTTTCGGTTTTTTGAGCAATGCACGCGCAATGCAAAGTCGCTGCTTTTGTCCGCCGGAGACATTCGCGCCGCCCTGTTCGATGTATGTATCATAGCCGTCGGGAAATTGCGAAATAAAATCGTCCGCATGCGCCATTTTACAAGCTTTTTTCAATTCCTCATCCGAGGCATTTTTGTTCCCCCAGCGGAGATTTTCTTTAATTGTTCCGGAAAATAAAATATTTTTTTGCAGAACAACCGCCACTTGATTGCGCAGCGTCTCTATATCGTATTCGCGTACATCAATACCGCCAACTTTCACCACACCCTCCGTAGCATCGTACAATCGGGAAATCAGCTGTATTAACGAAGACTTTGAAGAGCCCGTCCCGCCAATGATTCCGATCGTTTCTCCGGAGTCAATATGTAAATTAATATCAGAGAGCGCCATACGTTCGGCTTTTGGGGAGTATTTAAAGCTAACATGATCAAAATCGACAGAGCCGTCGCGGACCTTGAAAACCGGATTCTCAGGATTTGTCAGCGTACTTTTCTCCTGCAAAACTTCGACGATTCTTTTGGTGGATTCACTTGCCATCGTGATCATCACAAATACCATTGAAATCATCATCAGACTGTTCAGGATCATAAAACTGTATGTGAGCAGTGCGGAAAATTGCCCAACATCCAAATCAAGCCCCTTCGAAGTAATAATCGTATAAGAACCAAAAGACAATACGAACACCATAACCGCATAAAGACTGAATTGCATAAGGGGGTTATTCAGCGCAAGAATTCGCTCTGCTTTCGTAAAATCATTACAAACATCTTCCGCAGCTTTTTTGAACTTCATTTTTTCGTAGTCTTCACGAACATATGATTTTACAACACGCATTGCTTTTACATTTTCCTGAATGGAACTGTTAAGCGCATCGTATTTTTTAAAAACACGCTTAAATAAAGGCATTACTTTCCTGATAATCAAAAACAGGCCAAACGCTAAAATCGGCGCTACAATTAAAAATATGAATGCCATTTTCCCTCCCATAACAAACGCCATCACAAATGCAAAAATCAACATCAAAGGACAGCGAATCGCCATACGAATGATCATCATGTATGCCATCTGTACGTTGGTAACATCGGTAGTAAGACGTGTTACAAGCGAAGATGTGGAAAATCTATCGATATTTTCAAAGGAGTATGCCTGTATTTGGTAAAACATATCTTTTCTGAGATTCCGGGCAAGTCCGCAGGATGCGGTCGAACAGGTGCACCCCGCCAATGCGCCAAACAGCAGTGATAGCCCAGCCATCACTACCAGTATAAGCCCATATCTGATGACAAGGCGCATCTCACAGCCCGCTTTGATTTGGTTAACCAGTTGTGCGATAATGAATGGAATGATACACTCCATTACCACTTCCAATATGACCAGAAAGGGCGTTAAAATAGATACTTTCTTATATTCTCTAATACTTTTCGCAATCTCTTTTATCATAATATCCGATTCCTCTTTTTGCGTCAAATCTATCTAAAATCACGTGGCACTCACTGACTGTGCACTGCAATTTTTACTAAATCGTTCCTTTTGTGGTAGTTATTTTATACAAGTACTGCTATAAAGGGATTCACTGCTTTCTTTCCGCCATCGATCCCGCTGTGTATATGAGCAAATAAGCAATCTCACTGCTTGTCTCATCTGTGGATTCTAGCAATATATCCAGTCTGCGTTCTCTTAGATTGCTTTTCAGAGAATCATCAAACATTTGCTTATTCTACCGCAAAAGAATTTATAAGTCGAGTTTTTTTGAAAAAAAGGAAAATATTATCATTTATTTGATTGAAAATGCTGCGAATGATTTGAGCCCCACGCTCCGTTTCAGAAAGATTCCTATCATGCGTAAAAAAGAAGTGTAAAATGTCAACCATAAAATTCTTATTGACATTGTCCTGAATATATTGTAAGCTATTAATGAAAAATATGGCTCATTGGTCAAGCGGCTAAGACACCGCCCTCTCACGGCGGAAACAGGGGTTCGATTCCCCTATGAGTCACCAAATAAAACCACCGATCGAATCGGTGGTTTTATTTTATCTATTTTACTCCTGTATCAGCTTGCACAAAAAGTAATGATCTACCTGAAGTAGTATCATTATGATTTTTTTGACTTTCTCAAATACGGGCCTGCGAACACATTCTCCGAAAATTATTTGAAAATTTGATTTTCCAGTTTTTCCAAATCCTTTCCGTCATATTCCGGCATTATGCCCGTGTCATAATAC
>PPYF01188193.1_pt1 | contig 32598 bp, 26 predicted proteins | sample 1559871 | NCBI WGS metagenome assembly PPYF01 (sample SAMN08240021, study PRJNA423297) | Human gut metagenome, whole genome shotgun sequencing project.
TAGACATATCTGTTCTCCTGTTTTCTTTAGTGTAGAACACTTTATAAATTCTGTCTAGTTTAGTGTAACCGATTCACTTTGACTTATTCATTTCATCAGGTAGATTTCCGATAAAGTTCCCGATTCCCATTGACGGTTCAAGGATATTTCCCTGTTTAAATCCCATGCTGGAAAGCGTCTTATATATTCCGTCAATGACAGTTTTCGGTGTGTAAAAGCTCGTTAGGGTAGATTCTCTTGCAGCTTCATATTCTGATAGTGATAAATTTTCTTTTAAGAATGCTCTTGCCTCTTTCCACTGTCCATCCTTACTTTCATCAAAGACTTCAGATAATCCACCCCAGCCTACATATTTTGCTAAAACTTCTTGAGCTGCAATATCAAGCTCTCGTTCTCCGCTTTCCACCCTGTTAAGCATAGAAACTGCTTCAAGGTTATTGTTTAATCTCTCGCTTGGAGATAGCTTTTCAGGGAGCGTTTCTTCTGTAATTTTAAAGTTATGAGCTTCCGCTTTCCTTATTTGAGTTTCTTCAGTAGTCTGCTCTGGCTGTTTATATGTCAGGTTTTCAAATACCCTCTCAAGGTCGCTTTCCAGACGATATGGAATTACATCGGAGCCTGTAATCATACCTCCAAGATACTCTATATTATCCTTAACCGTTACTGTCTTTAGGTTATTTCCCATATCATCAAATCTTGTGATGGTACAGTCTTTTCCCTTGTACTTCACTTCATCACCGATGATAAATTCAGGTCTTTCAAGACTTACTTGTCTTAATAAATCCTCATCATCTGTAAAGGATATAATCGGAATTTGATGATTACCTTGCCTTACAGGATCAAGCCACAAATCATTTCTTCCTGTGATTTGATTTTTGGAAATCTCTCTTACTTTGTACTCCTCATGATTAAAATAGATGGTATCGCCTTCTTTAACTGCAAACTCATCTGAAAGGCTCTCCTCTTTTTCATTAAGCTCTACTTCTTCTCTTTCCTTTAGATAATCAAATAAGATAGCTTGAACTGTGTCAGCCCTTCTAACTTCTTCTGTTTCTTCAGGTGCTTCAAGCTCTACTTTATCTTCAAAGCTAAGTTCTCCGTTAAAGACATGATGAAGCTCCTGCTCATCCATCTGCTTTTTAAGTTCACTGTCTTTAAGTTCTCTAAAGGTCTTTGGAAAATACTCTAAAACAAGTCTTTGGGCATTTAATTCCTTTAACTCCTCAAGATTAAAATATCCCCATTCAGGTTCGATACCTAAAACAAGTCCAAAAGCATCTTTACTTTCCCTGTCATATTCCGTCATATACCAAGTCCAGTTACTTCTAAATGGAATAATGTATGCTGCATGAACCTGTTTATCCGCTAAAGCGACATCCTCTTGTGCATAAAGTTCAGGAACTTTCTCAAGCATTTCATCAGTCATTAGATTATTTGGATCATCTTTAGAGTAATAACTTGGCTCTTTTTGTTCTTCTATCTCTACCTTGCTTTCAATATTTTTTTCTTCAAGATAAAGATTTTTAGAAAGCAGCTCATCTATATGCTTTGCTACATTTGACCATGTAAGAAATACATCGTTACAATGATTCTTCTGTAATTTAAGTCCCTTTGCATCGTGCCATTCATCACTTCCCTTTGCTCCTGAAACGGCATGAGAATGACCTCCGATCCCATACTCATCTTTTAAGAAATTCGCTTTTTCCTGAAGCGTATGATTTTCTTTGAAAAACTTAGTAATTCGCTCTTTTCCTTGAGATACTCCACTTCCTCTTGAAATCGTAGCAAGAACTTCATCTTCAGTAATAAAGCCTTGTACCTTTGGAAGTTCGGTAAGATAAGAGGTATATTCCTTTCTCGGAAGTTCAAGCTCCTGCAATTTTTGATAAAGGCTATCTACCTTGTGATAATGAAATCTTAGTACATCTTTGTTTTCTTTGTATCCTGCTAAAAAACGGCTGTACTCCCTAATTGTGTCTTTCAGATATTGGGGATTTTTTAATGCCTCAGATAATATTTTTGTTTCTTCCGGAAAGCCACCACCTCTTTCTATAAAGTCAAAATAGCCTTGTGCTTTCCCTTCTTCACTTAAATCGTGATATAGATACCATAGCGATTCTGAAACTCTATCTCTTTCATAGTCCTGTGCTTCTAAAAGCTCTACATTTGTAGCAAACTCTCCTGTTTCTAAAAGCTCACTGATTCTTCTTGCAGCATCACTCCAGCTTAAAATTTGCGTCATATCTTCTCTTGCTGATGTTCCATAAGCTAAATGAACGCCTTTATCCGAATACCAGGAAGATACCTCTCTTTCATCAATATATATTCCATTTCCGCCTCTAAAGGTATCTTTAAGGTATTCTCCTAATTCTTCTACTGTTTTCCCTTTGGAAAATTCAGCAATGATAGGAAGTCTTTCGCCCTCATGGTTTCCACCGTTTACAAGAATACTGTCAATATCATTTTGAGTAAGAGGTATTGTAAGTTTAATCTGTCCTGATCTGTTTTCGGGTAAAGAAAAAGAAGCCTTGTCAGCTTCTCTTATCTCTTTATCCGTATTTTCTTTTAGATTTCCACTATCTCCTTGATTGTCATTTCTTTGAGGGCTGAAATCATCGCTTTGTACTGCGGATGGCTCTCGTCCTCTATCTTCCAAGCCATCATCAGTTTCGGCTTCTCTGCTCGCATAAATTCTATCGCCTGTTTCTGAGTATCCATCAGGTGCCCTATCAGTTTCTTCTCCTTGTATAGATCCACTAACATCTCGAAGTTGCTCTGCTCCTCGCTGTTTGAAAGATAATCCAGTCTCATCACTGCGTATGTCGGATTCGGATATTCCCTCATAAAGTCCATCTCTTCCTCCAACTGATTCAGTGTATTCTCTTTGATTTTCTCTATTATCTCGTCCGTACTCTCCATTTCGGAAAATTCGCTCGTTTTCACTAATTCTTTCCTGATCATCTCGTCGAAGTACATTTTCTTCTACCTCCTCTAATTTTTCTTTTATTCTATTATATCCTGCTTCTTTACCTCTTAAAACTTCTTTTTGAAGCTCTAACTCTTTGCTTTTTTGAATGGTTGCATCAATGACTGTTCCGCTAATGTCCGATACCGTTTCTCCAAGGCTCATAAGAGAAATGCTGTCAAGCATTGCAAAGTTTTCCTTTAACAGCTCCTTATCCATAGGATAGTCTAACTTAAATCTTGAAGCTACTGCATAGCTCACTGAGTCCCTTGCAAACTTGGTAAAGGATATTCTGTCCTCATCAGATATTCTAAGCTCATTCATAAGGCTATCTATCTTTTCATCTCCGTAGAGCCTACTTAAAGAAAAGATATTTTCTAAGGTGTTTTCACTTTCTTCATACCCTTCAGCTTTTATCATTTCTTTTAATACATCTCTATGAGCTTCTTTATCAAATCTCCAAAGATTTACCTCATTGACATCTCTGTTTTTGGAAACTGTCTGACTAATATCAAAGATATAGTCCACCTTTTTGTATGTGCCGTAGTCCTCTAAAATGGGAATACCCTTTTGACCTCGCATAACCGTTCTGTTAAAGCGTTCCCTCCAGTAATCAAACTTGGCACAAGCTGTCGCTTCAGGATTTTTATCATAAATACTTAACTGACTTCTAAAATCATATTTCTGATTGTTTCCGACAACCTTTAAGAGCTTCAGATATTCTGCTTCACTCTGCAGAACATCTTGTTTTATTAGTTCCAAAATGTTATGAAAATCATTTATTCGCATGTTTACCTCCTTCTTTTTTACAAATAAAAAAGGCGGTTAGATTTTACTCTAATCACCTTTGTAATAATATTGCATTATCATCCTATTTCAGCTTTTTAATTGATTCACTCTCGGATAATATCTTCATCTGTTCAATTGCTATTGAATTTAGTTTTTCCAGTCTTTCAGATTGACTCATGCCCTCATTTATAAATACCGCATTAAGATTTTCAAGATTAGAAAGGCATACAAGCTGCGATATATCTGCATAATCTCTAATATTTCCTTTCAAATCCGGATTTTCATCACGCCATTCTTTCGCTGTTATTCCAAACAAAGAAACATTAAGAATATCTGCCTCACTTGCATAAATAAAGTTAATTTTTTCTTTTGAAAGTTTTTCAGGTACAAGTTTATTTTTAATGGCATCTGTATGAATCCTATAATTGATTTTTGCCAAATTCCTTTTTATATCCCAGCCTAACTTCTTTTGTTCTTCTTCCTTTAGGCGTTCAAATTCTTTAATCAAATACAATTTAAAGTATGGAGATACCCAAGAAGCAAACTCAAATGCTATATCTTTGTGAGCATAAGTTCCGCCATATCTTCCTGCTCTCGCAACTATACCGATAGAATTCGTTTTTTCTACCCACTGCTTAACAGATAAAATAAATCGGTTAAATCCTGCTTCATTTTTAATTCCCTCGAATTCGGGGGAATTAAAATTTGTATTATACATTTCTTCCCAAATACCTAAAAACTCTATTGTATTCTTGTTTCTAAGCCATTTTTCTATTAAAGCAGAGCCGTTCTCAATATTTCTAACCATATCTGTCAAAGAAATGTAGTCCCTATTATCTATGGCAATAATGCTGATTTCTGAACCTTCAACATTTATTTTAGACACATAATCACCTCTCAATCATTAAATTGATTACCTTATATTATAGCATTTTTAGGGCATTTTTTCCACCTTGAAATTAGTGGCATCTTACTTGGTATTCTTGACTGTCAAGACATATGTTACACATTCCGCTCAAGATGCATCCGACACATTTAGCTTTTTTCCGGCGACCCTTTCATAGGCACTTCCTTTCGACTTGTCAAGGGCGAAGAGTGACCAAAGAGAGCGTCCCTTGACTAGGAGAAAGGAAGTGCCTATTCTTTTCGCCCGGAAAAAAGCTGCCCCCTAAGCGACAGAGGCTTCAAAATATTCTTGCACAATCTGTTCTGGACTTTTGAAATTCAGGACATATTTGGCTGTCCTATTGTAACGTCGCTCATGCTTTTTTACTTGCTCCACCAGGTCTTTTTTTCTTGTGAAGACACGTCGATGGTAAAGAATTTTTCCATCCTCACGATGGCTTCGTTCCACTTTCCCGTTTTGCCACGGAGAATAGGGTCTGGTCCTCCGCAGAACCCAACCTTTCTTCTTTACCGCCCGTTCAAAGCGACTTTCCCGATGAGTGCGATCATCATCGTTTACAAATTCACAGCCGTTATCTACCTGAATGGTGTAAATGCGAAATCCCATTCTTTCTTCTAAATCATCTAAAAATTTTGTCGTCTCATAGGTCGACTTCTCCTCAACGATCTTTAGAACACGCTTTCGACTGAATTCATCAATGGCTGTGATCTGATAGTACTGTAATCCATAGCTAGGAAAGCGGATGCATTCTTTCGGAACATATTTGATGTCTATTTGCACTTTATCTCCCGGAAACTTCCCCTCCAGCCCTTCATAGCGTGTATAACTCTTTCGATGACCGAGCACTTTTCGATAACCTTTTTGTCGAATTTGACGACACATGCTTTCAAAACATCGGGTGTATCCCTTCGATCGACAACGTACATACACCTCCGCCAATCCATACACGCCGTTTCGTTTGAGCATGCGACGAATCAAACTTAGTTCTTCTTCCCTATGGGCGTTGGGACTTGTTTTCGGTTTTCTCGAACGAAGAGCGAGACTTCTAGCCGTGCCATCATATCGCTCTAGTTGGCGATAAACAAATTGCCGGTAAGTTTGATACCTGCGGGCTGCCTTGGTCACGCCGTGCTTTAACGCATATTCGCAGACTTTTTGACGATATTTCATTTCCTCAGTTATAATCTTATTCAAGAGGGGCTCCTTTCGATGCAACGAGTTTTTGGTCAAACACATTGTATCAGAGCACCTCTTTTCTTTTTTGGAAAGTGTCACATATGTCTTACTACATTACAGAAATTAGTGGCATCTTACTTGGTATAAGTGGAAACCACTTCTTTTATCTCATTTTCAATCGCTTCTAAAAAATTTTCCTTTGAAGATTGCCCCTGTGCAATATCCGATAACTCCATTTCCCACTTTGCTGTTGTTTCTGCTGATTTAAAAGTATCGGCTACAATCGTTACAAGGCTGATTCCTTTATGTGTAGCAATAAGGTTCTTTTTATCTCTTTCTACAAATCCCTTGAAAATCAAATTTTCAATAATCCCTGCTCTTGTTGCAGGTGTTCCAAGTCCTTTTCGCTCAACCTCTACTCCTTTTTCAAGTGCATCATTTCCTGCAAGCTCCATAGATTTAAGAAGAGTATCTTCAGTAAAGTGTTTAGGTGATGTTGTATACTTTTCTTTTATTTCCTTGTTTTCAATGCTCAATACATCACCAATGTTCACATCAGGAAGTGCCATATCTTCATTTTTCTTAGACTTGTATTCTTTAAGATATTTTGTAAAGCCTTCATCTTTAATTGTCTTGCCGGAGCTTGTAAATTCAAAACCGTCAAATTCAGCTACAATCTTCCTTGTGTTTTCCACTAAAGGATAGCCCACACTTGTGTGGAATTTATCGGATATAAGGAAGTAAACTTTAGCTTCACTTAAAGGAAGTTCTGAAACATCTTCTTTTAAGGAACTGATTGTCGGGATAATCGCATGATGATCTGTAACCTTTTTAGAGTTAAATACCGTCTTAATACGACCCGTATCAAAGTCATTCTTTCCTAAGATATGATTGATGGTACTTGTAATCATATCTTCCGTTAAGCATCTGCTGTCTGTTCTCGGATAGGTAATCAGTTTCTTTTCGTAAAGACTTTGAGCATAATCAAGTGTCTGCTTAGCTGAGTATCCAAAATATTTATTGCACTCTCTTTGAAGCGTTGTCAGGTCAAATGGCAGCTCAGGCTTTGTTATCTTTTCCTTTTGAATAACATCGGTAATTTCTATCTTATCGCCTACTAAATTTAAGAGCTGTTCCGCTGTTATTTCATCATCAATTCTATCTGTTGATAGTGTAAAGCCATTAAGGCTTAATTCCACTGTATAATATTTTTCTTTCTTAAAATTTGCTATCTCATCATCTCTATTTACAATCATTGCAAGAGTTGGTGTTTGTACCCTCCCAACAGAATAACTCTGTTTATATAGGCACGAATACAGTCTGCTTAAATTCATTCCCACAAGCCAATCTGCTATTGCCCTTGCTTGTGATGATTCAAATAGATTATCGTAAAAACTTCCATCTTTTAGGTTATCAAAGCCCTCTTTAATTGCACTATCTTCCATTGATGAAATCCAAAGGCGTTTCATCTTCTTTTTACAATTTGCCTGATTATATACAAGCCTGAAGATTGCTTCTCCCTCACGCCCTGCATCGCAAGCATTTATCACGATGTCTATGTCCTTATCGTTCATGAGCTTTTTAAGAATCGTAAATTGTTTCTTTGTGGACTTTGCAATCTCATACTTATATTCCTTTGGAATAATCGGTAAATCAGCCATATTCCACTTCGCATATTTTTCATCATAACTATCAGGATTTGCCATTTGAATTAAATGTCCAACACACCAGCTTACCTTGTATCCGTTTCCTTCATAATATCCGTCTTTCTTTTTTGTAGCTCCAATCACTTTTGCAATAGAGATTGCAACACTTGGCTTTTCAGCAATTACAAGTTTCATATATATTTATCCTCCTGTTTTTCAAAATAAGAGGGCGAAAGATGTTACTCTCTCGCCCTGTATTTTGCCCAAAATATTGTATAGTTTTAGGTGCAAATCTACTCTAACTCATCATCTTCTTTATCTTCTGTTTCTGTTTCATCTGTTTCATTTTCACTTTCTTCTGCCTCTGAAAAGAAATCATCATCTTCCTCCTCAAAGCCTTCAAGCTCCTTATCTTCCTTTTTCTTAACGACCTTAAAATAATATCCTGCTCCCAATGCTCCGGCTACTACAAGAATGAGAATTAAGTAAGTTCCCATATTGCTGCTTTCTTCTTTTTTCACTGGTTTAGGTTCTTCTTTTTCAGGTTCTTCCTTTGTGATTTCCTGTTTTGGAGCTTCTTTCTTTTCAACCATGTTAAGGAGATCATCTTCGGATACTTCTGTTAGGAGCATGACATTTTCGCTATCCTCATCGTGATTGATGATTAGATGAAAAGTCTTGCCATTCTTAGTAGTAAAGGTAACAAACTGTCTTGCATCAGCAGAATATTTATCCGTTTCTTTATTATCTTTACTGTCATTATGGTGAATTGGATAATCATTGTTGGCATTATCCTTATTTTCCGTAACAGTTCCTCGTGCCTTTGATGGAGCAGAAGCAACTCCTTTATTGGTATTTACATTCTTACTTGAACCATCCATAGAGGAATCCTGACTGCTGTTATTGGCAGGTTGTTTCGGTGTCAGCTTATTGGGATAACGAACTTCTTTTTCTTTTCCATCGGTCTTGCCAACATTTGTGTCCTTTGTAATCTTTCCTGTATTATCCTGTGATGACGAGCCTTTACCCGTATCACTTACAGATGTTTGAGGAAAGTTTCCTGTTCCTGTTTTCATTCCGGAGATAGGGCTGATTGGTGTTACAGTAGGATTATGCGTAACTGTAGCCTTGCCAACCTCATTCGTCTTTTTCTCAAGCTCCTTAATTTTCTCAGTTAGCTTCTCAATCTCCTTTTTCATATCCGCCGATAAGTCCTTATCGTCTTTGCCCTTTTCAAGTTTTTCCTTCAGCTTATCTATTTTTTCCTCAAGGTCTTTGATTTTCTCCTTTTGCTTGTCGCTTAATTTATCCTTGTCCTTAATCTCCTGATTTAGCTTATCAAGTTTTTCCTGAAGTTCCTTAGATTCCTTTTTCATTTTGGAAATATCATCTTTGCTAAGCTCTGTTTGAGTTCCCTTATCTTCTGTTTTTTGCTTTTCCGTCTGCGTCTGAGCATTACTTTCTAACTTCTTTACAATTCGGATAATACTATCGCTTCCATCTCCTTTTACTGTATAGTTTACAAAATCGTCATTAAAGCTCATGTTATCAGGAAGCATTTCAAGATCAGAAGCGTCAATCACCTGATTTTTATCAAAATAAGCTGAATACTCCTTATATACCTTTCCATTCTGATATTGATATTTGACCTTTACTTCACTTTTTGTCTGACTTTCCTGATCCTTTGTATCCTTATTGTCTGTTTGAGCTGACGCATTCGCTACTCTCTTATATAAATTCTCTAAAGGTAATTCAAGGTATGGTACACCGGTATGAAATCTGTTCCATGTTTCAATAATCAGCTTGTCTTTAACAATCTTGATTTCTTTTACATTGTTGATATTGGGATTTGCTTCTTTTACTCTGCCAATAATAGCGTTCTTTGTTTCCTCTTTAAGCTCTCCCTCATAATCAACCGTTACTTTCTCAATATTTCTATTTAACTGTAGAACAGGGCAGGTATAGACAATGACATTTGCTTTCTTTCCTTTTACAGTTCGTTCTTCTGCATTTTCTGTAATATCTCCAATATAGTAATTATCTTTATCTCTTGGAGAAACGATACTTGTAAAAGCACCTGTCCCTACATTATGAATTCGATAATAAGGATAAGTTTTCTTTGTCATGTATCTTAGATCATCTAACTGATTTTCTTTGTCCATATTCTCATTGGTAAAGGTTTCATTATACTTATCGACAACTACACCTCCCTTTTCTTCAAAGGATTTTGATAAGAAAAATTTAAAGTTCAATGGCTGACCTTCTTTATTTTCTTTTCCGACATAATAAAATCCTCTAAAGGTGTCATCTGAAGTATGATCCTCAAATTTCAGTTCATAATATGTTTCATACTTTTCAGGCGGTTCATTTGACGCAAATACTGTCTTTGCGCCAACTTTTAACACCCCTAAAACTCCACCCATTAAGAGGGTAAAAGCTACAACAATGGCTGTAATTCTTTTATTTTTCAAACTGGTTTTCATTTGTTTTCTCCTTTTTCATTTCTGCTTTTTCTCTGTTTACTTTTGCCATAAGATCAGAAATTGTAATGTTGTTCTTTCTGCAAATGGCAATAATTTCTTCGTTTTCAAGTTCTTCTTCACGAATGAACAAAGGCTCCAATTCTTCATCAATCAGAGCCTTTTTATCCTTTAACTTCTTTATTCTGTTTTTTACTGCTGTCAGTTCTTTTTTCAAATTGTGTCCTCCTTATCTGTTTACATTTGGTGGGAAGCCATATCCTACTGGATGATGCTGACAAAAAGATGCTATCCAATCATCTAAGGTAGTTACTCTGATTCGCCCGATATTATCTATTACCTTGCCATCGCCTATATAAATTCCCACATGACCATAGGTAAGTCCCGCACTGCTTCCGCTACTACTGCTTTCAACTGCAACAAGCATTCCCACCTTGAGTTTAGATTTATCTGATGTAAAGGTGTAGTTTCGGTACATATCACAGGCATTTCCTCCGATATATCCAAGTCCTGCATTTTGATAGACCTGCGATACCCACATAGCACACCAGCCTGCACCCGGAGATGGTGTAATGTATGCAGCATTTACAATCTTCTTTTGAACTTCCGTAGAAGCCTCATACTCTTTTCCGCCTCCGATACCTCCATTTGAAGCAATCAGATCGCTATTGCCAAAGGCTTCTCCCATATTGCCTTGAGCAAGGAATAAGGCTTCATAGTGTTTCAGATTGTCAGGATAGTTTGCAAAGACTTCCTTTATGATGCTGTCCATTTCCCTTTTATGAAGGGTTACAATGAGTTTCTTGTACTCATAAGGTTCTTCATGGCTTTCGGTATATTCATTTCCATCTTCATCGGTATAGGTTTCTGTAACTGTCCTGTATCTGATTTCTACTTCTTCCTTATACTCAAGATCATACATGGACTTAAAAAGCTCATTTAATACAGAGCTTACTTCCGATACATTCTTTACTTCTCCGCACCTTGATGTAATGTAGGATAAAAGCTCATGGACATTATGACCGATGTACTCTGTGTTATTTAGGATGTACTCGTCATATCCGGGATAATTCTCTTTGACATGATCAACCTCGTTTTGAAGCTCACTTTCCATAGCGGAAAAGTTCTGATTGATTTCATTTAGGACATTTGGCTTTGACAAATAGCTTGTTGTAAGAACAGAACTTGTGGAGTTCATAAAGCCTGTCATTCCTGTCCCTGCAAAGTTGATAAAGAAAGTTCCCAAAATAATAAGACCTATGAAAATAATCATAAGTCCCTTTGCTTTTCTTAATATAACTTCCTTTGAACTTTTAAGACTTCCGATAAGCCCTTCCTTAATGCGATCTCTAAGCCTTGACTTGTTCTGCCTTTTAATGGAATCTTTCATCTGCTTTCGCTTTTGAAATCGCTTAAAGTTATTTGCTTTTTGATACTCCTGTGTCTTTTTCAGTTCCTCTTTGGCATCACGAAATTCAAGCTTCGATTTTCGCTTCCTGATTTTATAGTCCTTATTTGTAAGATCGTATCCTTTCTTCGCCTTTTTCTTATCAGAATATTTTTTTATGCCATGAATGAGTTTAGAGCTTGTATCGGCTGTTTTTTCTCCTGCCTCTACCCCTTGATTTTCATCACTTCCATGTGATAAGTAATCTCTTACGGTTTCACTTCCTTTAGCAAGTCCTGATAAAGCGGACACCTTAGAAGCCTTGTCCCTAAAAGTTCTTTCCTGTTCTTTAGAAAGCCTGTTTTTCTTTTCTCTATCCAGAATGGCTTCTTTTCCGCTTTTTTTACTATCCGCCTTTTCCTCTTTGGCTTCTTTATCCTTTTTTCTGGTATAGAGCTTATCAGAATAGTTTTTTCTCTTATAATTTTTCTTTTGAGCCTTTTGGCTTTTTGAAAAGCTGTTTGTATCTTCCACTTTGCGATGAAGATTATCTTCGACATCGTAGGTTGACTCAAAATAGTCGCTATCCCTAAAGTCATTGTCATATCTGTCTACGATTCCGTCATTATCAAGGTCTTTTCCTAAAGGATCATAGATTTTTCCATCCTTAACCTCAGTATCATAATCCGCTTTCCCGATTTCTTCCTGACTTACACTTCCTGTTTCAGGACTTCTATACCTTGCATTTCTTTTAGAAGTTTTTCCGTTTATTTCAGTTTCTGCACTTCTCTTACTGACCTTTTCATGCACCTTATCTTGAAATCTGTCTTTGTCATGGACGATTTTCCCTCTGTAATCATCATTATGCTTTAGTTTATTTTCTTCAGGCTCTATTCCGCCATTACTTTGCAGCCTTTCCTTTTCAATCCTTGCCCTTTGCCTTTCCTTAAAGTCCTTTTTCAGTTTCTGTCCCATAAGCCTACCTCACTTCTTCAGGCTTGGTTGTCATCTTCTGATAAAGAATTGTGTCTTTCGGGAACTTATCAAGGAAAGGTACAATGGTATTTCCAAAGAACAAAAGTCCTTCTCCTGCATTGGAATTCGTTACATATTTTAGCTGTGGCTGTGAGATTTTAAGTTTCCTTGCTAAAATTTCTCTATCGCCTGAAGCCTGATTAAGCATTAAAACAAAGTCCGTATTGTCAAAGATATTTTCAATTTCCTTACTCATCAGTAGGTCTTTGACATTTTGTGTAATACCTGTCGGGATTCCTCCCCACTTACGAAATCTTTTCCAAATTTCTACGGAATAGGAAGCTGTCTGCTCATCTTTTAACAATAAATGAAACTCGTCGATATAGTACCTTGTAGCCTTATTCCCTCTGTTTTGCGATACCTTATTCCATACCTGATCCTGAATAACGAGCATTCCAATTTTTTTAAGCTGCGAGCCTAACTCCTTAATGTCAAAACAAAGTAGCTGCTTATTTAAGTCCACATTGGACTGATGGTTAAATACATTAAGAGAACCTGTTACATAAATCTCCATTTCCGTTGCCAGTTTTTTCCCGACTTTTTCTTCCTGATTTTTTAACATATCATATAGGTTTTGAAGAATGGGCATATTACAAGGCTTTGGATTTTCAAAATACTTTTCATAAATCTTAGGCAGGCATCTATCTATAACCGATTTTTCTTCTGCTGTAAGACCACTACCACCAACTACTAATTCAAGCATCGACATAATGAAGTTTGCTTTATCTTTCAGTGGTGCATCCCCATCGCCATAGTTCATATTTATATCTAAAGGATTTAGATAGTCTTTTGACTTACTGCTAACCTTTATGACTTCTCCTTTAAACTGACGCACAAGGTTTCCGTACTCGCCTTCCGGATCGCAGATAATCACATCATCATCCGTTGTAAGAATGGCATTTGCCATTTCTCTTTTTGCACTAAAGGACTTACCACTTCCCGGAGTTCCGAGAATTAGACCGTTTGGGTTTTTCAGTTTCTTTCTATCTGCCATAATCAGGTTATGACTTAGGGCATTTAGTCCATAATACAAACTGTTCGCCGAATTTATGAAAAGCTCCTCTGTGGTAAAAGGCATAAATACTGCCGTAGATGATGAGGTTAGTCCTCTGTCAATTTCAATCTTATTTACCCCAAGAGGAAGTACACTGATTAAGCCCTGCTCTTGGGAATGGTCAAGCCTTTTTAACTTGCAATTATGCTTATTGGCAATAGAGCTGATTTGAGAAATGGTATTGTCCAGCTTTTGGATTGTCCTTGCAAAGTTCATAAAGATAATGGTTACAACAAACATTCTTTCATCTCTTGTCTGAAGGTCTTTTAAAAGACTTTTTACATCTTCTCCATAGGTAATTAAATCACTTGGAAGAATGTCCATATCATATCCCGACCTTACAGCCTTTTTGTTTTCCTCAATCTTCATCTTGTCAATATCGGTATTTTTTCTTTTAACCATCTTGATGGCTTCCGATTGTTCGATTGCCTTGATATGAAAAGAGATATTGATGTTATCGTCTATATCCAAAAACTCTGCAAGCATACGGTCGGAAAGCTCACTTGCAAGGATTTGAAAATGACTTGCCGCTCCGATAAACTTTCCAAACTTAAAATACCTTGACGGTGTAAAGTTAAATTCATCAGGCACAATATATGTCTTGGTACTTTCCTTTTTCTTTAAGTCTTTATATGAAAATTCAAAGGTCTTATTCGGATTTAAAACATCATGAAGTATCTTTAGTCTTTCCTCTCCGTTCAAGCTTTCTGCTCTTACTCCCATACTTTTAAGACTTGATAATATATCTATCTCCAGTCTTTCAAGTTTTGATGTTGCCTGCTCTAAATTATCCGCTTCCACCGTAAAGGTTACATACTTTGATTTTTTCAGTCCGTTATTTCCCTTTACAATCTGACTCTTGAGCATTTCTCGAAACTCAAGGCGTATATCGTCAAACCCGTCCTTTTTATCCGGTATTTGAATAGCTGATTTCATTTCTTCATTTCTGCCAAGCTGATTAATATATGAAAACTCTATGCTGACACTTGGATCAAAGGAATTAAGAAAATTTGCAAACTGATTAAAAATCAAATCCCTATCTTCTTCTAAGGCAAGCTGATAGTTTATATCCTCAAAGGCAATACTCTTATTAAAATGCTTTTCATCAATCTGACATATCCCGCTTTTTAAGAGTCTAAGATAGGGAATGGTATCTTCAACAGTGTATCTTTTCGGTTCTTTCCTAAAGATAAGGTCAAGTAATCCGCCCCTGTCTTTTTTAGACTTTCCCTTATTTTGCTTTAAGTCCTGTTTTTGACTTCTTAACTTCTTTTGGTTTTGTTCTAACTTTAGCTGCTGAATCTTTCTTTTGTCTTTCAAGGTAAACCTCCTTTCTCACTCTTTTTTGTGGCTGATAAAATTTGTGAAGGTAAATATACTTAAAATATTTCTCAAAGCTAAGTCCGTCCTTTTCAAAAAGAGTGATAAAAAATATAGGGAGAGTGGACACAATGAGAAAGATGACTGCTATATCATTTGGAACGACCTTTCGCATAAATAAATAGATTGGTATTCCAATCAGTCCTGCAATCGTAAAACCTATCAGTTGTCTTTTTGTAAGGTTAAATGCAACCTTTGTTTTTACCTTCTTTAAGTCTTTTGGGATAGGTACATACGCCATAACTTACCTCCCATCTTCTTTACCCTTTGAAAGCTCCTCTATATGCTCATATACGGAGCCGATTTCTTCCTGAATACTTTCTATCTGTTCATTTGTACTTCTGTTATATCTTTCCTGCATTAGACAAAAATCATTGTGGCAGCGACCGATGTCCTTTGTTCTTTCTTCCAAGTCATTCACTTTGCTGTGAAGCCTGATTCTATCCATCACTGCCAAAATACCTGTTCCAACTGCTACTGCTATCAATACTGTTTTTCTTTTGTTCATCATATATTTCCTTTCTTTTAGTGTGCATTTAATACGCTTTTGGCCAGTGTTCCGCTCTTTAGCATCATTAACCCCAGCAAAACCGCATATCCAAGTATCGTAAAGGTACTTGTGTGTATATCTGTTATCTGTATTGTCTTAACTAATACTGCGTATATTCCAAGACAAACCATTAAAAAGAGTCCTTGTAATCCTATGGCAAATAAGCCTTTGATATAGTTAGTTCCGATTTGTCCCCACTCTTTGTTTCCCATTGTGGCAAAAGGAATGGCTGAAACGGATGAGTAAACATAAATCTCAAACATTCTGCCGTATACCACAAGCATAATCACAATGGAAATGACCTGTATTGCCACCTTTATGAGCGAGGTTTCAAAGAGTATCATGACAAGCTCTCCAAGACCTTTATCTTTTAAGCCTTCTACCATCGTTACAATCTGATCTCCAGAGATAACGGCAGAGGTGTTAATTACCCCTGCCGCTTTATTTACCATATGCTGTGCCACATCAAAGACTGCCATAGAAAACTGAAAAGCGTGAGACACTAACCATACGGCAATCCACATCTTTATGATGTACTTGAAAAATTCAAAGGTATCCGTATCGTGCATATTGTTCTTTTGCATAACCATATTGATAAGCTCGATACAAAGGACTGCCGTTATGATTAGCCCTGCAATGGGGATAATGACAGAGTCGTTAATGCTTTTGATAAAACTAAAAACCTGTCCGTTCCACCCCATCGGTGTCTTTCCCACATCCGTTGCAATCGCACCAACTTTATCGTTGATGTCAAGAAACATGGACTCTAAGTTTGCTTGGATACCGCCCAGTAGAAGATCTTTGAAAAACTCCTCTATCTTGTCGAATATCCCAAACATTTAATTTCTCCTTTTCTTCTTACTTGAGTACATTTGCAAGAAGCGGAATCAGCTTTAATCCGATAAGGACAATGCCGCCTCCTGCCATAAGCTGCTTAATGCCCTGAGATTTTGCACCCGGATTGTCATTACCATAACCTTCCATCAGGTTAATTACACCCCATGCTCCAAGTCCTGCACCTACTGCCATAACTAAAATCTTTAATACATTTACTGCCTGTGTAAAAAATTCCATAATTTATTCCTCCTCGTTTTCTTCTTTCTTTTCAATTTTGTTGTATGACTTCACAACAAAGTTTTTGTAAGTCTTTCCATCTTTTTCACGCTTCTTAAAGTATCCAAAGATATGGATCAAATCACCTTTTTCAAAGGCTTTTGCTGTTTCTGACTTTTCACCATAGGCTGCACAGTTGATATATTCCTTGCCTTTCCCATACTTTTTTACAAGCGTAAAGTTTGCAACTTCAACAGCTTCTCCCTCTTTGTCAAAACTCGAAAAAGTTGGTTCTGCCAATAAGTTGGCATTGATGTTAATCATTTCTTGCTTCATTAAAAATTTCTCCTTTTCTTTTCAATAAAAAAAGCGACTGGAGTTTTTTCTTTTCCAATCGCTGATACTCTTGCTATTTAGTTTTCCTTAGTGGGACTTCTTATCCTTACCATCTTTCCTCCTGATTTTGAGTAATAAAAAAGCAGCAAATCTATGTTCTTTAGACTTACTGCACTCTTGTAATAACCGTTTCTCTATTTAATTTTGCTTTCCCTTTTCTCTTGATATATTCCTCAATATCAAAGGCATTTTTCTTATTAAAATCTTCAAGTAACTTATAATTCTTATGCTTTGTAATATCAAATTTATCTGACAAAAACGGTCTTACACCTCGAAGCTGAAAAATACATTTACTACCATCCATAACCGTTATCTCGTCTTGGCTCATCAGATCCTTTCCTGTCTTTTGATAATTGAGTCCATAACTATTGGCATTTGATCTTGTTTCCGATGTGTTATATAAGTCTATGGTTTCTTTACCCAAGGTTTCAGATAGCTCTTTAAGTGTTGTCTTTTCCTTTCCACCTAAAAACAATGTACTATCACAGTTACCTACAATCGTATCTGCATTATCCTTGTAGATTGCCTTTAGCTGAGATTGTGCCTGCAAGATAATACTTGCTGAAATTTCTCTTGAACGGATTGTCGCAATCAATTTCTCAAATTTAGGAATTAAGCCGATATTGGCAAACTCATCAAGAAGGCATCTTACATGAACAGGTAATCTTCCTCCATACTCATCATCTGCCTTATCACAAAGTAGATTAAATAACTGTGAGTACATGATAGACACCACAAAGTTAAAAGTATCATCTGTATCAGAGATAATAACAAAGAGTGCTGTCTTTCTATCTCCAAGAGTATCAAGCTCAAGTTCATCTTCTTTCATCAAGTCCCTAAGTTCCTGAATATCAAAAGGAGCAAGTCTTGCACCACAAGATATTAGAATTGACTTGGCAGTTTTTCCTGCTGCCAGTTTATATTTCTTATATTGCTTTACCGCAAAGTGCGTAGGCTCTTTCTTTTCCAATGCTTCAAATAGTCTATCAATGGGATTCATATATGTTTCATCATCTTCCCTAACTTCTGAAGCATCTATCATATCCAGTAGTGTCGCAAAGTTCTTTTCTTCTCTTGGAGCTTCATAAAAAATATAACCTATCAAAGCCGTATAGTAGAGTTTCTCGGCTTTCACCCAAAAATCTTCACCTGCTTTTTCACCCTCTCCCTTAGTGTTTGCAATAATTGTCTGCACTAATTTGAGGATGTCTTTTTCACTTTTGAGATAGGCAAAGGGATTGTACTTCATACTCTTTTTGAAGTTGATGGTATTTAAGATTTTTATCTCATAGCCATTATCTTCAAGCATCTTCCCACACTCAATGACTATTGTGCCTTTTGGATCTGTAACGCAATATGACGAGTGCATTTGCATTAGATTTGGCTTTACATAAAATCTCGTCTTTCCGGAGCCAGAACCACCAATAACAAGTACATTCTTATTTCTTGCATACTTTGGATTAGCAGGTCTTCCATTCATTGTTAATCGTTCAGTTTGGGTAAGCAAGATATTGTTTTGGAACTTTTCATCCATATATGGCTCTATATCTTTTCTCGTTCCCCATCGTGCTGATCCATACTCTTTCCCCTGTCTAAACTTTTTTGCGTTTTTACCTTTGGTATAGACAACAAACTTAATTAAAGCAGCTACTCCAACGCCCATTAAAATATCCGTTGGATGAATACTCGGAATAAATCTCATGGTATTAAGCTCTAATATTCCTTGGAAGATTTTGTCTATCACATCGCCACCAGTATAGGCTCGTACATGATGAGAAAAGATATTGCCAACATAGAAAAATGCAAGGTAGGGAATGTTCTGCTTTAGCAACTTTGCCTTATCTTGCACTTTAAATAAGCCTTTGATGTCTTTTAGTATTTTATCTATCATAGGCTCTGCTCCTTTTGTTTATTCTTGACTTTATCTTTAAAAAGAGAGTTCTTTGCCATCTCCTTGAACTTCTCAATATTCTTGTGGATAGATTCTTTTCTTTCCGTTTTCTTTTCTGATTCCGAAAGAGCGTGTTTAAAGGCTTTATCCATGACTTTCATGTCTTTTGCCTGAAAGAATACGGAGTATTTACCGCTTTCTTTATCTTTCATCACCGAAAACTTGACTCCGTATCTGTTCAGTTCCTTTTTTAACTCTTTCAGCTCAGATTCTTCTACCGGAATTTCTTCAAGCTGTCCCTTTTTAACCATATCTTTTAGCTTTACTTCATTTCCGTTAGCATTAACCAGCTTTTCCAGTCCTCCAAGTTTTTCAGCCTCTTTCATCAGTTTCTTTAATAAGTTCAGAATTAGCTTTCCTGTTACTTTAGCAGCTTTCACTTCCATGTTAAGCGTTTTTCTTGCGATTTCTTCATTGATCAAGTTCTCTCACCTCCAGTCAGTAATCTTTCTTTATTTCTCTTTAATTTTTCTTCCTGAATAACTTTCCTGTAATCTTCTCCAAGTACCATCACAGGAATACACATCTCAATAATTCTTGAGTAAATTCTTTGGTATTCCACACTCTCCGTACAGTTTTCAATTTGGCTGTATGAAAGATTTGTGGTAAAGATTGTTGGCTTATGCTTTAAGTACCTGTTATTCACAATGTTATATACCTGCTCTTTGGCATAGCTTGTATCTCTTTCAATTCCTAAATCATCTAAGATGAGAACGGAAGTGTTTACAAGGGATTCGATATATGCGTTTTTATCAAGGTCAAATCCGCCTTTTTGCAGTTCGTTGATTATCTGTGCAAAGTTTCTAATCTTAACGCTTATCTGATACTGTTCAATCAGTGCATTGGCAATAGAGCAGGCAAGATAGGTCTTTCCGCTTCCAACTGTTCCATAGAACAGAAGTCCGATATTTTCCTTTTTCATCAATTCATAATCTTTTACAAAATTCTTTGCGATGATAAGGCTCTGATTTTCTTTTCCCTGATAGTTTTCAAAGGTATATAACCACTGAATCATGGATGTGAAGCAGATACTTTTTAATCTCTCGATTTCAAGCTGCTTTTGTCTTTCTTTTTCTTTTGCTTCTCTATCTCTATCGCATTTACAAGCTGTCTTAAATATCATCTGCTTTCCGAAAAATTCTAATGCTTTTCCATCTTTTCTTTCATGGCACACTTTACAGTAGGCGTGTCCGTCTTTGATGTATTCTTTTTCAGGATTGAAGCTGTATTCCACATCTTCTATCATCACTTTTTCTAATTCTTTAATCATAAATGTACTCCCTTGTTATATTCCTCCCATGTAGGGATATTGGTTTTTTTCTTACTTCCCTGATCTTTATAAAACCAAGAAAGGATTGTTGCTTTATGGTCTCTATATGTTTTTCCGGTACTTTGAAGATAGGTTGATAATCTCTCAATGTAGTTATCAAGCTCTCCTGCCATTTTTATTTGTAATTCACCTATATCTTCGTCCTTTAAAAAGACATTTTGAAATGTTCCAAGTCCGTTTTCGCAAAAACTATATTCTCTCTTACTATACTTACTCTTATTATTCTCTATATAGTTAGAGTCAACATTTTTAACTTCCTGAAGTTCATTTTCTTTACTTCTGAGGTCAACATCTTTTACTTCTGAAGTAAAGTTTTTTGACTTCTGAAAGTCATTTCCTTTTGCTTGAAATACACTCATAAAGTCTTTTACATAAATGATATTAGGTTTTCCAAGTCCAAGCCTTACTCTTTCAATCAGTCCGATTCCTTTTTTACTATCTAACTCATCCAATGTTTTTATGGCTGTCGGCTTTGAGATATTTCTTCTTCTCATAATTTCTTCAACGGTAAAATAGATAAATACTCTATTTTCTTTGTCTATCCAGTTATTCTTAAAAGATATTCCCGTTCGTTTTAGAAGCATGGAATAAAGGATAATTGCTTCCGCTGACAACCCCTTAAATTCTTCTCCATCAACTAATATCTCCGGTACTTTAAGAAAATTAAATCTCTCTGCTTCTCTGTTATAGAAATAGTCAAAGTCCATCGCTTCACCTCCTCTCTTAAAATTTGCAAAGAAAAAGACGATAGTTTTTTTCTCTATCGCCTTTGGTTACCATTTGTATTAAATTTTTTAGATTGATTTTATCTCTTCATTGATTCCCTGAAAGAATGCTATAACAGCTGCTCCGACCATCGGTATTCCATAAGGACTTAACAAAAATCCTAATACCAATGCCTCAATGCCAAGTGATATATCTTTTTGCATAAATGATCCTATTGCAGCAACTATACACATCAGCATTAAGAAATACAGAATAGTTGTTCCTATACCAAGTATAAATGTCAGAAATGCTGTGAGGATACTCAGCAGCAAGCTGATTGGAAACAAGATTATTTTTATTATCCATCTCATCATTTCTTATTCCTCACTTCCCAATTCACCCTTTGTATCTCCACACACCATATCAATGCAAACATAAACATCAATATAATTTTTTAGGACTTTTTTTCTTCCTCCATCGCCATCTTCATTAAAGACATAATGCTTGTAAAACTGCTTAAAATGCAGGATTTTCACGATTTCACTCTTTGTATCAACGCTATGCACTCCACATGATGCGTATTCGGGAACAAATCAACTGGTTGTACTTTTATGAGTTTGTAGCCGAGTTCTTGATAGAGCTTGATGTCACGCGCCATAGTTGCTGGGTTACATGAGATATAAGTGATTTTTTCTGGCTGCATGGCAACGCTGGCTTTGATAAAGTTTTCTGTCAAGCCTTTGCGTGGTGGATCAACCAAAATCACACTTGGTTTGATACCGTCTTTGCTCCAAGTTGCCATAGCATGTTCTGCCGAATCAGCAACATAATGGGCATTGGTAATACTGTTTAGCGCAGCATTTCTTTTAGCATCCTCCACAGCTTCTTCAATCACTTCGACGCCGTAAACGGCTTTAACATTTTTGGCAAATGAAAGCCCAATTGTTCCAATACCAGAGTAAGCATCAATGACAATATCTTTAGGTGTCAAGTCTGAAAAATCAATGGCAGTTTGGTAAAGCTTTTCAGCCATTTCAGTATTGACTTGATAGAATGAACGAGCAGAAATTTCATATTGATTGCCAAGCATGCTGTCAACAATCGTATCTTTGCCATACAATGTCTTAAACTCTTTACCGAAAATCGCATTGGTATTTTTATCGTTAATATTTTGAACGATTGACTTAACCGCTGGAAACTCTGCCACAATTTTCTCAATGATTTGCTCAATACGGAAGATTTTTGGGCGTGTTGTCACAAAGACCAGCATCATTTCACCAGAATAATGCCCACGACGAACAACCAAATTACGAATCAATCCAGTTTGCTCTTTTTCATCATAAGGTTTAAGGTCAAAACGGCGAAGCAAATCACGTGTAAAATTAATCAAACGGTCAATTTCTTTATTTTGAATATAATAATCAGAAATCGGCATCAAATCATGAGAATGTTTACGGAAAAATCCTGTCTCCAACTGACCATTAACACGACGAACAGGCACTTGTGCTTTATTGCGATAAGCGTATGAGTGCGCCATACCAAGTGTTTCTGACACCTCGACATCTGAAATACCAGCTGTTTTATAGAGATTATCCATTACTTGTTTGCGTTTAAATTTTAACTGTTCAGCATACGCAAGATGCCCAAAATCCGCAATTCCTGTACGCAAATAATCCACATTCAAATCTTGATTGCGGTGTTCAGAGATTGTCACATACTCCTCAACTTTACCAAATCCGATGTTCTTTTTCACTTTCAAGACGCGCATTTTGATTTTCTCACCTGGAAGTGCATTTTCAACAAAAAAGACGAAACCGTCAACCTTGGCAACACCTGCTCCTTCGTGTGATAAATCCGTGATTTCAGCATCTACAATAGCATTTTTACTTAACATAATTTCCTTTCAGCCAATTCTAAATTGGCAATGTTCTATTTCTCGGTCGCTTTTCTCCATAATAAAAATAGAGAAGCTTAACTGCCTCTCTATTATATCATATCTCTTCCTACCGCAAGCCAAGTTCTTTTAACTCTTCTTGATATTTATCAAAATCAATGGCAATTCCTAAGCCGCCATACATATCGTAGTCATCTGTCCAGTCACCTTCGGCTGGAATGGTTGTTTGCTCGATACCTTCTTGACCACTCGTGATAACAGATAAACCTTCTTTCAAAAGGAATGAATAAGAAACGTTCGTTGAGGTCAAAGCATAGATTTTACCTATTGCAGCTGAACCTGTAAAAAGTTTTGTTGGATCTTTAATCTGGTTGATAATGGCAGAAATAACTTGTTGTTGGCGTTGAGTACGTCCATAATCACCGTCATCATCTTTACGGAAACGAGCATAATTGAGCAAAGTCCGACCATCCATTTTTTGTGTTCTAACTTCAATCGTTTGATTTGGAACAGTACCGTCAGCCTGCATATTGAGATCATCAGGAACTTCAACAGACGAAACTGCTTGACCATCAACCGTACCAAATTTGGCGTCTATTTCAACGCCATTTGGAAATAAGGTATCAATGGCTTCTGCAAAGGTTGCAAAGTCAACCATGACATAATATTTGATGTTAATATCAAAATTATCTTTCAACGTCTGTCGCATGAGTTCCGCACCTTGGTTATTATCCTGCTCTCCTATATTAAAAGCAACATTTAATTTTTGGTCATTTGAATAGTCATTGTAGCTAACACCATCAATATTAACTAAGGTATCGCGCATAAAGCTGACTAACTTAATTTTTCCGTCGCTGTTGCCAATATTCATCACCATAATCGTATCGGTTCTGGCATCTGAAGATCCTTGTGTAACCCGCTGGTCACTTCCTAATATGAGAATATTAGTACCGTCATCGCTATCTTCACCATTGAATGTTTCTGTCACAGCCGCCGTGTAATTTGTCTCACCACTTGAAACATCATTAACACCTTTGAAAAACATGTAAATCATCCCTGCCATGACAAGAATCACCAAGAAACCAAGAAGTTTCAACAGACGCTTAATACGAATTTTGCGACGCTTCTTTTTGGGTTTCTTTGCTTTTTTAGGCGTTACAGGTTCGGGTTCTTGATAAAATGCCTCATTATAATTCTCATAATTGTCTTGATAAGTTGGAAGAATCTCTGCCTGCTGCTCGCTCGTTCTTCTAAAGGAACGTTTCGGCTGCTTTTTTTCTTCTGGGTATTTGGGAAGCCCTTGCGAGGTCCAGTTATCGTCATCATAATAATCCGCTTGATTATCATAAGTACCGTCATAATAATCATCGTAGTAATTGTCATTATAGGCAGACGACGGCTGAGAGCGTGGTGGCTCGTTGACCTCACCAGCTTGTTTTTTATTGTAAAGATAGTTAAATTCTTGCTTTTCACGCAAACTTAAATACTCAAGATTCTTTAAAAGATACTCATATCTTAACTCTTCATGCCGACTTAAATTATTTCTTGCCATATCTCATACCATATCTTTCCCATTTTCATCAGACTAGAGCCAGCACAAGCGCTTAACAATTCCTAAATATCAAAAATCAGAGGATTTTACAGTTTGTAAACATCATAACGTCCGAGGATTTTATAGTCAATGCCAAGAACGTTCAATTCTTCTAGCGCAAATGACACTAGTGTATCATTTTTATTTTCAACATCAACGATGAAAAAATATTCTCCCAAAGCTGTTTTTAGAGGGCGACTTTCAATTTTAGTCAAATCAATGCCACGCCAAGCAAAAACAGATAATGCTTTATAAAGCGCACCAGGCAAGTTATCTGGCAAGGTCAATGCCAATGAAACTTTTTGATTGAGTTTTGCCCAATCAAACGACCGTTTTTGATGCCCTAGTACCCAAAAGCGCGTGTAGTTTTCATCCATTTCTTGAATATCTTGGGCAATAATTTCCAAACCATATTCTTTTGCGGCAGCTACTGGCGCAATGGCAGCAAAGTTTTCCTCTGGATGTTCAGCAATGAAACGTGCGGCGTAGGCCGTACTAGCCGTCATCTCAATTTTTGCTGCTGGATAATGTGCTTTAATGTATTTTTTCCCTTGAGCAATAGCTTGCGGGTGTGAAAAAATCTTTTCAATTTTCTTTGTTTGTGTTGTTGCTAAAAGCTGTTGTTTAATCGGTTGAATGATTTCTGCAATCGCCTCAATTTCAGCTTGATGAAAAAGGTAATCCAACGTTTCATGCACTGAACCCTCGATTGAATTTTCAACAGGGATAATGGCATAATCCACAAAACCTTCTTTATAAGATTTGATAACTTCGGTGATATTTGCAAAAGGTATGCGATTAGCTTCCGGAAATGCCTTAACAGCAACATTATGTGTAAAAGAACCACTTGGTCCTAAATAGCCAACTTTCATCCGATTTCCTCAACAATTTCTTCAGGTGTTTTATCAGCCACTTCAATAATACGATTAGCTGCTGCTTCATACATTTCTTGGCGACCGTCAAAGATTTCTTTGAAAGCTTCCTTGCTATTGTTGACAAACAAAGGACGAACATTTTCCGTATCATGCTCAATGCGGTCATAAAGCGTTTCAAAGTCTGATTTTAGGTAAATCGTTTCTGGATTTCTTGCTAAAATCTCTCTGTTAATCGGATTGATGACAACGCCGCCACCAGTTGAAATGACTTGGTCAGAATCAGCCAATTCCGCAAGCACTTGTGACTCAATTTCACGGAATTTAGCTTCACCCTCTTTAGCGAAAAAGTCTGCGATTGACATGCCGATATGCTCTGTAATCAAAGCATCCATATCAATGTAATTTTCATCTAACAATGATGAAATCGTTGATTTCCCAGACCCCATAAAACCAATAATAATTCTAGCCACGTGAGAGTACCTCCAAATCATTAAAGAAGCTTGGGTAGCTTGTATTAATCGCTTCTGCTCGTTCTAGTTCAACGTCTCCGTCGGACACCAAAAGCGCAGCAACAGCAGTCATCATACCGATACGGTGGTCACCGAAAGTACTGACTTTAGAGCCATGGAGAGGTGTTTTTCCTTTGACAATCATACCGTCATCTGTTGGCGTAATGTCAGCACCCATTGCATTAAGAGCATCCGCAACCACCTGAATACGGTCTGTTTCCTTCACTTTCAACTCTTCTGCATCACGAATAATCGTTGTACCATTAGCTTGTGTGGCAAGAAGAGCGATAATTGGTAATTCATCAATCAAACGCGGAATGATTTCGCCACCAATTTCAACGCCGTGAAGTTCAGATGTTTCAACGGTAATCGTTGCTGATTTAGCAATCTCATCAACGTTTGAAATGGTCATTTTGCCCCCCATTTCCTTGATAACATCAATGATACCAGTACGTGTTTCATTGATACCGACATTTTCAAGGGTTACTTTAGCATTTGGAACAATGAGCCCTGCGACTAACCAGAAAGCCGCTGATGAAATATCACCTGGGACAACCACATCTTGACCAGTAAATTCTTGACCACCTTTGATGCGAATTTCTTTGCCATTAACGTCAATTGCGCCACCAAACTGAACAATCATATCTTCTGTGTGATTGCGTGTTTTTTCTTTTTCAATGATGACAGACTCACCGTCAGCTTGCAAAGCTGCAAAAATAAGTGCTGACTTCACTTGAGCAGACGCCACAGGAAGTTGATAATGAATCGGTTTAAGCGCTTTGCTACCACGCATCGTAAGCGGTGGCAAATCACGGTCTGTTTGCCCTGACACTTCAACTCCCATTTGACGAAGCGGAATGGTCACGCGGTCCATTGGGCGTTTTGACAAACTGTCATCACCAAACATTTCAACCGTAAAATCTTGCCCTGCTAACACGCCAGAAATCAAGCGGATTGATGTTCCTGAATTTCCCATATCTAGTTTGTTTTTTGGAGCTTTAAGCCCGTCAAAGCCAACACCTGTAATGGTTACGATGTTACCGTCGTCTTGGATATCAACCCCTAAATCACGAAATACTTGCATTGTTGACAGCACATCTTCACCACGCAAAATATCATGAACAGTTGTTGTTCCCTTGGAAAGACTGCCGAACATAATTGAACGGTGACTGATTGACTTATCTCCAGGAACTCGCAAAGTTCCTTTTAATTGTGACACATTTGTCAGTAATTTCATACAACTCTCCCATGGTATAGTTTTAATTCTATTGTACCATAAAATAACTGAAAATTTGAACAGTTCTCTAAAATTACTCTTAACAAAAGCTTGCAAATTCATTATGAAACTATCTCAAAACAAAGACATTTCGCCCCCAAACCTCTTTCTCACTTTAGCTCGAAGCATTAAAATTTCTCAAAAAAACAACTGAAAGAAAAGGTTTCAGCTGTCTAATCATTTTATTTTTTACTGTTATCGTCATCCATTGAAAGTACTGACAAGAAGGCTTCTTGTGGCACTTCAACAGAACCGATAGCTTTCATACGTTTTTTACCTGCTTTTTGTTTTTCAAGCAATTTACGTTTACGAGAAACGTCACCACCGTAACACTTAGCAAGCACATTTTTACGAAGAGCTTTAATATCTGAGCGTGCAACGATTTTTTGACCGATAGCTGCTTGAATTGGCACTTCGAATTGTTGACGTGGAATGATTTTCTTGAGTTTTTCAACGATTAATTTACCACGTTCATAAGCAAATTCGTTGTGAACAATGAAGCTGAGCGCATCAACTTTATCACCGTTAAGGAGAATATCCATTTTAACCAATTTTGATTTACGGTATTCTGAAATTTCGTAATCAAAACTTGCATAACCACGTGTTGATGATTTCAATTTATCAAAGAAATCAAAGACAATTTCAGCAAGCGGAATCTGGTAAATGACATTGACACGATTTTCATCAATGTAATCCATTGTCACGAAGTCGCCACGTTTGCGTTGGGCAAGTTCCATGACTGCTCCGACAAATTCTTGCGGAACCATGATTTGTGCTTTCACATATGGTTCTTCGATACTTGCAACCTTAGTTGGGTCTGGGAATTCAGACGGATTTGACACCTCAAGCATTTCGCCATCAGTCGTGTTAACATGGTAAACAACGGATGGTGCTGTCATAATCAAATCAATGTTGAATTCACGTTCCAAACGTTCTTGGATAACGTCCATGTGAAGCAAACCAAGGAAACCACAACGGAAACCAAAGCCAAGGGCTTGTGATGTTTCAGGCTCGAATTGGAGACTAGCATCGTTCAATTGTAATTTTTCAAGTGCTTCACGGAGGTCATTGTATTTATTTGATTCAATTGGGTAAAGACCAGCAAATACCATTGGGTTCATTTGTTTGTAACCATGAAGCGGTGCTTCTGCTGGATTTTCAGCAAGAGTTACTGTATCACCCACACGGGTATCAGCAACTGTCTTGATTGATGCTGCGATATAACCAACATCACCAGTTGCTAAGAAATCACGTCCAACAGCTTTCGGCGTGAAGATACCAACTTCTGCAACATCAAACGTTTTACCATTTGACATCAATTGAATCTTATCACCAGGTTTTACCATACCATTAACGATACGAACTTGCAGAATAACCCCGCGGTAAGCATCATAAACAGAGTCAAAGATAAGCGCTTGAAGCGGTGCTTCAACATCTCCTGCTGGCGCTGGCACGTACTCAACAATTTGTTCAAGGATTTCTTCAATCCCGATACCTGCTTTTGCTGAAGCAAGCACAGCCTCTGAAGCATCAAGACCAATCACATCTTCGATTTCTTGACGCACACGCTCCGGGTCTGCTGCTGGCAAATCAATTTTATTGATAACTGGCAGAATTTCCAAATCATTATCAAGGGCTAGGTAAACATTGGCAAGCGTTTGAGCTTCGATACCTTGTGCCGCATCAACAACCAAAATTGCCCCCTCACAAGCCGCCAAAGAACGTGACACTTCATATGAAAAGTCAACGTGTCCTGGGGTGTCAATCAAGTGGAAAATGTAGGTTTCACCGTCTTTAGCCGTGTAGTTCAACTCAATCGCATTAAGCTTAATCGTGATACCACGCTCACGCTCCAAATCCATGCTATCCAAGAGTTGAGCTTGCATTTCACGACTAGAAACCGTCTCAGTTTTTTCCAAAATACGGTCAGCCAAAGTTGACTTCCCGTGGTCAATGTGTGCAATGATAGAGAAATTACGAATCTTCTCTTGTCGTTTTTTTAATTCTTGAATATCCATCTTACAATCCTATACAATTAATCATTATTTCTATTATAACAGATAAACAGAAACGTTGCTATAAAAAGTTTTAGAAGTCATTTCAAGAAAAAAGCATCATAAGATGGTAAAATAAACAGCACAGCTATAAAACTACACGGTCTACCTCTAATTAGGAGGAATGAGTTTTGGAACCATTCGAAACAACACAGCTCTAAAACAGAACAAATCGACAGCAAAGCAGACAGCGCGTTTTGGAACCATTCGAAACAACACAGCTCTAAAACGTCGATTTCGGACAATTCGTAAAAGCGGAAGTTTTGGAACCATTCGAAACAACACAGCTCTAAAACATAAATCAACTTCTTAAAACCATTTAACAGGTTTTGGAACCATTCGAAACAACACAGCTCTAAAACAGGTCTAAATGATAGATATACAACTTGCTAGTTTTGGAACCATTCGAAACAACACAGCTCTAAAACTCAGTATCAAGACCTTCAGGAAGAAGAACGGTTTTGGAACCATTCGAAACAACACAGCTCTAAAACAGTTAAATGAACGACCTTCTTCGCTATCAGGTTTTGGAACCATTCGAAACAACACAGCTCTAAAACGCCTCGTTCTGCATTAAATGGATTTTGACTGTTTTGGAACCATTCGAAACAACACAGCTCTAAAACGCGCTATGCGAATGGTATCGGTTTTGAAAAGTTTTGGAACCATTCGAAACAACACAGCTCTAAAACCAGTATAATATATTCGTAAGGTTGAGATAGGTTTTGGAACCATTCGAAACAACACAGCTCTAAAACGGTCTTAGCTGAATTTAAAGCTGTTGAAGAGGTTTTGGAACCATTCGAAACAACACAGCTCTAAAACGAAACTGACAAAAACGGATGCACTCATTTTGTTTTGGAACCATTCGAAACAACACAGCTCTAAAACGATGAAGTTTTAATCATTGATTCATCTAAAGTTTTGGAACCATTCGAAACAACACAGCTCTAAAACTGTTTATATGCATCGATAACAACCATTGAAGTTTTGGAACCATTCGAAACAACACAGCTCTAAAACAACACACGAACATATACGGGTGCCATATTAGTTTTGGAACCATTCGAAACAGCACAGCTCTAAAACACAACGTAAATTACGCTTTAGAGAGTATGAGTTTTGGAACCATTCGAAACAACACAGCTCTAAAACACGTTAATATCAACTTTAAAACTAATGTTAGTTTTGGAACCATTCGAAACAACACAGCTCTAAAACTGTTATTGTGGCATTTAGACCGTACGGCATGTTTTGGAACCATTCGAAACAACACAGCTCTAAAACGAATGGTCTAAAGAAGATATTCTCGATACAGTTTTGGAACCATTCGAAACAACACAGCTCTAAAACCTCGTGGACCATTTTTCTCACGAAATTTCGTAATCGCGCCATTTGTCTCAGCTAGACTTCAGCTTCGAAATAATTCCTTTTATTTATTCTCCAAACCAGAGGGCGATTTCGCGTTCAACTGATTCTGGTGAGTCGGAACCGTGAACGATGTTAAATGTTGCGCCATCCTCATCTGGGGCTTGAGCGTAATCTCCGCGGATTGTTCCTGGAAGAGCTTCTTTAGGATTTGTCGCTCCCATCATTGTACGCCATGAAGTGATGACTTCATTTCCAGACATAACGCCAGTAATTACTGGACCACTTGTCATAAAATCAACGATTAGTGGGAAAAATGGGCGGTCAACCAAATCAGCATAATGTTTTTCTAATAATTCTGGGGTTGCCATGCGCATCTCCAATTTTTCAATTGTAAAACCACGTCGTTCAATACGGTGAAGTACTTCACCAACAAGCCCGCGTTTCACACCATCTGGTTTAATCATAAAGAAAGTTTTTTCCATGTAAACAATCCAACCTATCTAAATAAATTCAGTTTTTATTTTACCATAAAAGAAAACTTTTGAAAAACATTGAAAGGCGTTTTCACTAAAATTTAGTACGTTTCTGAGAATACTATTTCTGCTCAATCCTAAATACCAGACGTTTGGGAACCATTCGAAACAGCACAGCTCTAAAACAGTCCATAACACCAGCCGATGCCGAATAGAGTTTTGGAACCATTCGAAACAGCACAGCTCTAAAACACTTTATCAATCGTCCAAGTTGCTCTCATGGTTTTGGAACCATTCGAAACAGCACAGCTCTAAAACATAATAATGGTTTTATAGCATTCAAAATATGTTTTGGAACCATTCGAAACAGCACAGCTCTAAAACGAACAGAAAGAATTATTATTCCAAAATGACGTTTTGGAACCATTCGAAACAGCACAGCTCTAAAACTCGTTTTAACATCAGCTAGCTTCAATTCTTGTTTTGGAACCATTCGAAACAGCACAGCTCTAAAACGTTACAGAAGCATAGCCATTGGTACGCAAGGTTTTGGAACCATTCGAAACAGCACAGCTCTAAAACTCAGCTGACAGAGACAGAACTTCACCACTCGTTTTGGAACCATTCGAAACAGCACAGCTCTAAAACCTCGTGGACCATTTTTCTCACAAAATTTCGTAATCGCGCCATTCGTCTCAGCTAGACTTCAGCCTCGAATAGTTCATTATTTTTAACTATATTATACCTAAAAAACCTTGATTTTACAACGTTTATAGCAATTTAAAGCTTTAATTTTTTCTCTAAAACTTGTGCCAAACCTTCTGAATAATTAACATATTCTCGATCAGCGAATCTGACTAACCATTCTGGAACCGTAACGTTTTTCGAATGGCTTTGTACTTTTTAAAGTGAGGAAGGGTCTGCTTAAATTAAAGTAATAAAACCATCTTCAACTGATAATTCACTCATGTCAACAACTTTTAGAAGCTCTAACCCTTCATCTAGATAAGCAGCAAATAAGCTTTTTAACATTTCTCAAGCATTTTTCATCGCTTCTTCGACGTCATCACCTTCGGTACCACCACCAAATCCTGGAATTTCTACCCAAAAACTTCCATCGTCTTCTTTGTGAAAAATTGCTGAATATGATTTTAACATAAAAACCTCTTGTATAGCCCTATGTCTTTTAACATTTTCTTTTTCAAACCTGCTCCTAACACCTTGTTTCCATGAATTGGAATCGTAAAAAATACAGTACTCTATTCTTTTTGAACTGATGATAACTCCCCTTTACACGAACTTCTTTCCACACTTTTAACACAGCAAGTTTTGCTAACTCTCTGCTTGTTAACGACACTCTCTCCAATCCCTTGTTATATAAACATTATGCGCATTTATCAAATTATAAGAAAAGGCACCTACTTTTTTAGTAGATGCCTTATTATTCACATTTAATTTATATTTTCTGCTATCAAAAAATAATCACTATCCAACACATATTGCGGAAAATCATAAAGTATTCGCGGCTCTAAAAAAAGTACTTTTTGATTTGAAAGCTTGATATACTCTATTAGTTTTTCCATTTCATTTTTGGTTAAATAAGCCCCACTATTAACAAAAATTAACAATTTCTTCTTACTAAGATAATTATAAACTTGAAGAATTTCAAAGCATTTTTCGAAAATAGTATCACTCTGTGTTTCAAATTTCACACCAAGAGCTTTAATAAGTTCTAAAATGGTAATTTTATC
>PPYF01506629.1_pt1 | contig 32549 bp, 32 predicted proteins | sample 1559871 | NCBI WGS metagenome assembly PPYF01 (sample SAMN08240021, study PRJNA423297) | Human gut metagenome, whole genome shotgun sequencing project.
AGACCGCGTTTTACAGCGGAGCCACGCCGCTTGCCGCCGATAATGGCTCCGGCGGCAAGCGGCGTGGCTCCGCTGTAAAACGCGGTCTTGTGCGTCGCCATGTCCAGGTAGTCATCAACCGAGATATCAAAGCGCCCGTCACGGACCCAACCCAGGTCGAGCGCTTGACCCTCGATGGTGCGGACGATCATCTCGGTAAGCTCGTGGAGCACGCGCAGCTTCACGTCGGACTCCAGCGTGGGGTCGTCGAGAACCGTCTTGGTGACCATGGTGAGCGCCAGGTCGCCACAATTGATGGCAAGGCCCGTGCCCTCGGTAAGGTGCATGCAGGGCTTGCCTCGACGAAGCTGTCCGTTGTCGGCGATGTCGTCGTGGATCAGCGCGCCCGACTGGAAGTGCTCGATGGCTGCCGCGGCGCTGCGGGCGCTCTCAAAGCTGCCGCCCACTGCGGTTGCGGCGAGCATACAGATAAGCGGGCGGTGGCGCTTGCCGGCGTTGGCCGTAAAAGCCGAGAGCGGCGCGTACAGGTAGCGCTCGATATCGGCAGAGGTCGCCTGTCCGTCAAAGAACGTGGCCAGATAGTCGTTAATCTGGTCAAAGTGCTGGGCTAAAAAGCTGGTAAACGGACTGGACACGGGTTCTCGCATTCTTTCTTAGGTTACATCGTTGCGGTGTGCAGATACCATATTGCCACATTGGAGTTGCCGGCGCGTCTGTTTTGGCGATTTGGGGAAACGGGACGCGTGCGCGTGCCGGCTGCTTATATAAGCCTAAAGTGCTCGAGCGCCTTGACGACGCCATCTTTGTCGACCGAGTCGGTGATGTAGTCGGCGCGCTTTTTGAGATAGTCTGGCGCATTGCCCATGGCGATACCGACATCGACGGCGTTCATCAGCGAGACGTCATTGCTGGCGTCGCCGATGCCGTATACAGTTCCATGGTGGGGATCGAGGGCGTCGAGTACAGACTGGATGCCCCCGCGCTTCGTGCATTCGCGGGGCGAGATTTCGGTTACCTCGAGTTCGAGCTCGTTAAAGCACAACAACGGCTCAAGTGCCTTATCTTGAGCGATGTGGTTGGCGAGCGATGTAGACATCAAGATTTTGTAGACACTGTAATGTTGCAGCTGCGTGACTGCGTCGCCCAGGGTGCGCGCGTATCCGGGGGCATCGGGGGCATCGGCACTCATGCGCACGACGCCGTTGAGGCCCTCAAAGCGGATGACCTCGCCCGATTGCTCAAGGTAGGGGGCAAGACGCTGCAACATACTGGGCGTCATCGACAGATCGCGAATTGCGTGTCCGTTGATCTCGGCGTAACCGCCCGCAAGACAGACGATGCCGGTCCAGGGCAGCTCAAGAAGTTTGGGGTGGATGCAGCTGAGGGTGCGTCCTGTGCAGATAAAGGCCATGTTGCCGTTTGCAACGAAATCGCGGATGGCCTGGGAGACCGCCTCGTTGGGATAGGGGGAGAGGTCCCGCTCGTCTTCGGGAAGGTCTTGGGCGAGCCTGGGGTCTTGCCAGGCGAGCGTTCCGTCGATATCGAAGAAGCAGATATCGCCGCGCTTATGGGCTGCGCTGGCGGCAGGGGAGGCCGAGGTGGTGGGCGCAAATCCCGGCTCGAGGCCCATGATCTGGTCAAAATGCTCTTTAACGCGGGGAACGGAGATGCCGATGATCACCTGGGCGGTCTTGCCCGTAATGATGAGGCCCTTGGCGCCCACCGCGACAAACGACGCGTTATCTGCAACGATGGAAGGGTCTGCGACCTCGACGCGCAGGCGCGTGGCGCAGTTGGTTGCGCCCACGATATTGCCAACGCCACCTAAAAGCTGAATTACCCGCTCAGCGAGGACGTGATCTTGATCGGATCGACTATTGACTTCGTCATTGGGAGATTGCTCTTTGGCAAAGTCGCTTCCCGTTAAACGATCGATTGTCGTGCGATTGGCGACATGATTCTCGCGGCCCGGCGTCTTAAGGTCATAGACCAAGATGAGTGCTCGAAAACTAACAAAGAAGATGAGGCTAAAGGCAAGGCCGATGCCGAGCGCCAAAAGGTAGGAGCCGGCATGCATTCGCATGAGTGGGATGAAGTTGAAGGCCGTCATTTCCATGAGACCGCCCGAGAAGATGCCGACGATGCCAAAGAAGTTCATGGTCATGGCAAGGCAGGAGGATAGGACGGCGTAGAGCAAAAAGAGTCCGGGATAGGTGAACATAAAGAGAAACTCGAGCGGTTCGGTGACGCCGCAGACCACCGAGGCGACGATGGCGGGCAAAAGGATGACCTTAAGGCCGGCGCGGCGTTCGGGTTTGGCGGTGAAATAGAATGCTGCCGCGATGGCGGGAAGGCCAAAGAGCTTGCCCCAGCCGGTGGCGGTAAAACCTGCCCAGGGTGCAAGTTCATTTAAAGGGCGCGTGCTATGGGAGAGAATGGGGAGCAGGTTGGTCCACGTGGCGTAAATACCGTCGTGAATGACCAGATTGTCGTAATAGATGGGCATATAGAGCAGGTGGTGCAGCCCCATGGGCTCGAGTGCTCGCTCCAAAAACACAAAGATGCCCACGCCGAAGGGGCCGACGCCTGCAAGTGCGTGGCGCAGCGTTTCGGTCACAGCGTATGCGAAGGGTACGATGGCGGCCGAGATGGCGGCAAGGGCAAACACGGCAAAAAAGCTGATGAGGTAGACCAGTGAGGAACCCGAGAAGGTGCCGAGCCAATCGGGAACCTTGGCATCGTAGAAGCGATCATGGATGGCGACGACGGTTGCCGATACCGCCAGCGGGCCGATAATGCCGGTGTCGAGCGTCTTGATGCCGTCGATGACGGTGATGCCGCTGGCGGGGGTCAAAGATGATGGGTACTTAAGTCCAAGGTTGTCGCCGCTCAGCTTAATGATCTCGCTCAAAAAGAAGCAATAGGCAAAATAAGCCACGAGTGCCTCGAGGCAGCAGCGTGCCGGTTGCTTTTGGGCAAGACCGATAGGCAGCGCTACGGCAAAAAGGAGCGGGAGACGTTTAAAGACCGTCCACGAGCCGCGCTGGATGATGGTCCAGAAAACGTACCAAGGGGTTCCGTATACGGCGAGATCGCCGACGATGTCTACGGTCGTGGCGAGGGCGGAGATGCCGACCATGAGGCCTGATATAGAAAACAGCATGGCGGGCGCGAACATTGCCCCGCCAAAGCGTTGGATTTTTTGCAGCATGTTCTGCCTTCCGAATATCGAGGCGCGTTGCGCGTGGGGAAACGTTTAAACAATGGATTCATTGTAGAGGACCAGACGATTGTCGTACCGGCAGTTTTGAGCGAAACCGATTTGGGCATGACAGAAACCGTCAACGGTTAAATCCTGTCGCTTTACCGATATTCGGTTTAAACAACTTTAAGAAATGCTATCGTGCCTAGCCGGAAATGAATAATGTAGAGGTGAAACAATGCCAAAAGCGATATACGAAGGAATCTACCGAGAAATACGCTCGCGCATCATTAATGGGACCTATGCGTTTCAGGAGATGCTGCCAACCGAAGCCGAGCTGACCGCGGAGTTCGGATGCACTCGCAATACCGTCCGTCGCGCCTTGAGTATGCTGGCCGACGGGATGTTTGTGCAGCCCATACACGGCAAGGGCGTGCGCGTTATTTGGCTTAAGGGCGAAACCGACATGTTGGGCGCACTCGAAGAGGTTGAGTCGTTTGGCGAGTTTGCAAAGCGCAACAATGCCGTTGCATCGACGGACGTTAAGTCTTTTGAACATCTGGTCTGCACCGAGCAACTCTCTCGTCACCTGGGCTTTAAGGTGGGCGAGGAGTTGATTCGCGTGGTGCGCGTCCGTAGCCTTAACGGTAGCGCTCGCCAGGTGGACCACGGCTATTTTCTGGAGTCGATCGCCAAAGGCCTGACGCCCGAGATCGCCGCAAAGTCAATTTACGACTATCTGGAGCACAAACGCGGCGTCAAAGTGATGGCGAGTCGCCGTACGGTGAGCGTCGAGCTTGCCAACGATGAGGACTGCAGCTATCTTGACCTTGGCAAATACAACTGTGTCGCCGTCATGGAGAGCCAGTCGTACACCTCGGACGGCATCTTGTTCGAGGTCACGCATGCCCGCACGCATCCCGAGATCTTCCACTACCGCGTCAACTCCAAGCGATAACCGGCTAACTCGCAGCCTGACGAGACTCATGCCCTCAAAGAGAAAACGCCCGGCCAAACCGACGATGCATCGGCTTGACCGGGCGTTTTATCTGCATTCGATAACAAATAATTGTTTATACAAAACTTGTCAAGTATCAAGTTGAAATTACCGTTCACCGATGTTTTTCTACCGCTCTAGTAATACTTGTTCAAACAACTAGCCAAATAGCGTATTGTACAAATCAGCAAAAGGGGCAAAGTCCCCGAGCCAATCTCCGAAGGCGGCGGCAAAGGGTGCCGCCACGGTGTGAAAGGGTGGATTGTAATGAAGAACGAAATGAGCAGAAGGCAGTTCCTGGGCTTTGCTGGTTCCGCGGCTGCGGTTCTTGGTCTGGGTCTCGTGGGCTGCGGTGGTTCTGCCGGCTCCGGCTCCTCTGCTTCTGGTGACGCTGCCGAGGTCTACTTCCTCCAATTCAAGCCCGAGGTCGACAAGGAGTGGAAGGAGATCGCCAAGGCCTATAAGAAGGAGAAGGGCGTCGAGGTCAAGATCGTGACCGCCGCCTCCAACACCTACGAGGAGAAGCTCAAGTCCGAGATGTCCAAGAGCTCCGCTCCGACCCTGTTCCAGGTCAACGGCCCCACCGGCCTTAAGAACTGGAAGGATTACTGCGCCGACCTGTCCGATACCAAGCTCCGCGGTGAGCTCATTGACGACTCCCTGGCTCTGCAGTCCGATGGCAAGGATCTGGGTATCGACTGGGTCCAGGAGAGCTACGGCATCATCTACAACAAGCTCGCCGCTCGAGAAGGCTGGCTACAAGGCCGAGGACATCAACTCTTTCGACAAGCTGAAGGCTTGCGCTGACGACATTCAGGCTCGCAAGGACGAGCTTGGCGTTGAGGGTGCCTTCACTTCTGCCGGCATGGATGACTCCTCCAGCTGGCGCTACACCACCCACCTCGCCAACCTCCCGCTCTACTACGAGTTCGAGAAGGAGCACAACCAGGAGGACGACGAGATCAAGGGCGAGTATCTCGACAACTTTAAGCAGATCTTCGACCTGTACATCACCGACTCCACCTGCGATCCTTCGCAGCTTGCCTCCAAGACCGGCGACGACGCCACCAACGAGTTCGCAACCGGCAAGGCCGTCTTCTATCAGAACGGCTCTTGGGCCTACGCTGACCTCACCAAGGCCGGTATGACCGACGACCAGCTCGGCATGCTGCCGATCTACATCGGCGTTGACGGCGAGGAGAACCAGGGCCTGTGCTCCGGCGGCGAGAACTACTGGTGCGTCAGCTCCCAGGCTTCCGAGGATGCCCAGAAGGCCACCGAGGACTTCATGTATTGGTGCGTCACTTCTGACACCGCCACCAGCATCATCGCTGACAAGATGGGTCTGACCGCCCCGTTCAAGAGCGCCAAGGAAACCACCAACGTCTTCTCGCAGCAGGCCGTTGCCATGGCCAAGGACGGCAAGAAGACCGTTGCTTGGGACTTCGTCTACATCCCCTCTGAGGAGTGGAAGAAGAACCTCAAGCAGGCTCTGATCGCCTATGCTGCCGACAACAGCAAGTGGGACGGCGTCAAGAACGCCTTCGTCGATGGCTGGAAGACCGAGAAGGCTGCTTCCGAGTAAGCAGTTGCTGCCCAAGCTATCTGATTAGCGACAGGGGGCGGGCAGACGTTGGTTTGCCCGCCCCCTGCATATTGAAAGGACCCTTTTATGGGCAAAGCACTCAAGCGCTGGTGGCCGCTCTTTATGCTGCCCACGTGCCTGGCGTTTATGATCGGGTTCGTGATCCCCTTTATCCAGGGCTTCTATCTCTCGTTCTGCCAGTTTATTACCATTAACAACACGCATTTTGTCGGTATCGAGAACTACGTGCGCGCACTGTCCGATCCGCAGTTTGCTACGTCGTTCTTCTTTACGGTGGCGTTTGCCTTCCTGTCGACGGTGCTCATCAACGTGATTGCCCTCGCCATCGCGCAGGCGCTCACCCGCAAGGCGCTCAAGGGCACCAACATCTTCCGTACGATTTTCTTTATGCCGAACCTCATCGGCGGCATCGTGCTGGGCTACATTTGGCAGATTCTGATCAACTGCCTGCTCTCCAACGTGGGTGCCCAGCTCATCGCCCTTAACTCTGCTGCTGGCTTCTGGGGCCTTATCATCCTGACCCTGTGGCAGCAGGTCGGCTACATGATGATCATCTATATTGCTGGTCTGCAGTCCATTCCGTCCGACTACATCGAGGCCGCCAAGGTCGACGGTGCCACGGCATGGCAGACGTTTTGGAAGGTTAAGATCCCTAACCTGATGCCGACCATCACCATCTGCCTGTTCCTGTCCATCACCAACGGCTTTAAGCTGTTCGACCAGAACCTCGCCCTTACCGGTGGCGCCCCCGCGCACTCCACCGAGATGCTCGCCCTGAACATCTACAACACATTCTATTCGCGTGCCGGTATCGCATGGCAGGGCATCGGTCAGGCCAAGGCAGTTATCTTCTGCATCCTGGTCGTCGCTATCTCTATGATTCAGCTTAAGGCCACGAGGTCCAAGGAGGTGCAGCAGTAATGAAACGCGATAAGGTTATCAACCGCGCGCTCTCGATCTTCTTTACGATTCTGTCGCTCGCGTGGATCTACCCCGTGTTCATGATTGCGCTCAATTCCTTTAAGAAAGCGACCGCGATTAGCACCACCACGGCATTCGATCTGCTCACGCCCGAGACGTTCAACGGCCTCGCAAACTACTTGCACGCTCTTAACGAGCAGGGCTTTGCCTCGGCATTTATGTACTCGCTCATCATCACGGTCACGTCGGTCGTGCTGATTTTGGTGTGCTGCTCCATGTGCGCTTGGTACGTGGTTCGTGTCAACAGCAAGATCTCGAACTTCTTCTATTACCTGTTCGTCTTCTCGATGGTCGTGCCCTTCCAGATGCTCATGTTCACACTGTCCAATTTGGCGGACCGCATCGGCTTCAACACGCCATTCAACATCTGCTTTATCTACCTTGGCTTTGGCGCGGGCCTGGCGGTCTTTATGTTCGCCGGCTTTGTAAAGAACATTCCGCTCGAGATCGAGGAGGCGGCCATGATCGACGGCTGCAACCCGGTCCAGGTGTTCTTTAAGATTGTCCTCCCCATCATGAAGCCCACCTATCTTTCGGTCGGCATCCTTGAGACCATGTGGGTCTGGAACGACTACCTGCTGCCCTACCTTACGCTCGACTCCACCAAGTACAAGACCATTCCTATTTTGATCCAGTACTTCCGCGGCGGCTACGGCCACGTCGAGCTCGGCCCCATGATGGCCTGCATCATGATGGTCGTTGTCCCCATCGTCGTCATGTACATCCTTTGCCAGAAGTACATCATCGACGGCGTGGTGGCAGGTGCCGTCAAGGGCTGATGCCGTAACTGTTTTGCAAGTTTCAGCGGCGCCCCTCAGCGTGGCGCCGCGTATCGAAAGGTAGAGACATGGCCGAGATCGTTCTCAAACATGTTCAGAAGGTGTATCCCAACAACGAGTCCAAAAAGAAGGGCTTCTTTGGCAAAAAGAAGAAGACCGAGGAGAAGAAGCACAACCTCAAGGTTACCGAGGACGGCGTGCTCGCGGTGGAGGACTTTAACCTCACCGTGCATGACCAGGAGTTTATCGTTCTCGTTGGCCCGTCTGGCTGCGGTAAGTCCACGACGATGCGCATGGTCGCTGGCCTCGAGGACATCACCTCGGGCGACGTGCTCATCGACGGCAAGCGCGTCAACGACGTGGCACCCAAGGACCGCGATATTGCCATGGTGTTCCAGAGCTATGCTCTGTACCCCAATATGACGGTGTACGAGAACATGGCGTTTACGCTTGAACTCAAGAAGGTCCCCAAGGACGAGATCGACCGCAAGGTTCGCTCTGCTGCCGAGATTCTAGGTATCACCGAGTACCTCGACCGTAAGCCCAAGGCGCTTTCGGGCGGCCAGCGCCAGCGCGTCGCCATCGGCCGCGCCATCGTGCGAGACCCCAAGGTCTTCCTGATGGACGAGCCGCTGTCCAACCTGGATGCCAAGCTCCGTAACCAGATGCGTGCCGAGCTCATCAAGCTGCGCCACGAAATCAAGGGCACCTTCATCTACGTTACTCACGACCAGACCGAGGCCATGACCCTTGGCGACCGCATCGTGGTCATGAAGGACGGCGTCGTCCAGCAGATTGCCACCCCGCAGGAGGTCTTCAACCATCCCGCGAACATCTTCGTCGCCGGCTTTATCGGTGTGCCGCAGATGAACTTCTTCGATGCCCAGCTGGTGCGCTCGGGCAACGGCTTTACCGTCAAGACCGAGGATATGAACGTGGCGCTCGCCCCCGAGACCTGCGCTCAGCTTGCTCTCAACTGGGACGGCGGCGACGTGAAGGAGATCACGGCCGGCGTGCGCCCCGAGCAGATCCTGCTTGCCGACAAGGGCGAGGAGGGCGCGCTCCAGGGTACCGTCGAGGTGACCGAGCTCATGGGCTCGACCGAGCATGTCCACGTGACCGCTCCCGACGGCCAGTTTGTCCTGATTATTCCCGTCGTCGACCTCGAGGCCAAGGGCGCGCTCAAGGCGGGCGACACCATCTGGTTCAAGTTCGAGAAGAACGCGACTCACCTCTTCGATAAGGTCTCTGGCAAGAACCTTATCTAGGCCCGGTGCATCCAGGCCCTCCCTTTGGGCGACTGCGGTATTGCCATCCTTTTGCCGCGGTCACATATAAGGCTCCCCTTCCGTCCGCTGGGCGAGAGGGGGAGCCTTTCTTTATGACGGGGTTGTCTGGTCGGTCGTTTGTCTTGATCTGTAACAAGTAGAGGATCGAATTGGCTTTAGATGTTACAGAACGAGATTGAGTTGAGCCGCCTGTCCTTTCATCTCGATCTGTAACACGAAGGACTGATTTCGGCAGTTACCTGTTACAGAACGAGATTGTTTTAGCCGGCTTATCCATTTGTCTCGATCTGTAACAGTAAGGGCGGATTTCGGACGTTAGATGTTACAGATTGAGACGATTTAGTCGAGGCGGTTCACAGGGGCAACGCACGGGCACAAAAAACGGAGCCGTGTTGCCACGACTCCGTTCCTCAAGAGGATGGTAAGGGGAATGGGTTAGTCCAGGTGCCAGATCTCGTCGTTGTACTGGGAGATCGTGCGGTCGGACGAGAAGGTGCCGGCGTTGGCGATGTTGATCAGCGCCTTGCGCATCCAGGCGTCCTGGTCCTCGTAGTCGGCCAGCACGCGCTCCTTGGTCTGGATGTACTCTTCAATATCGAGCAGGGCCATAAACCAGTCCTTGCCCTTGATGTCATCGTGCAGACGCTGCAGGCGCTCGGCGTTGCCGGTCGCCATAAAGGCCGGGTTGGTGATGAAGTCCACCAGCAGCTTGATGCCGGGCTTGCGGTAGAGCGCGCCGGCGTCATAGGTGCCGTCGGCGTAGAGCTGCTCGACCTGCTTGGACGAGGCGCCAAAGGTATAGATGTTCTCGTCGCCCACGAGCTCGGCAATCTCTACGTTGGCACCGTCGAGCGTGCACAGGGTCAAAGCGCCGTTGAGCATGAACTTCATGTTGGAGGTTCCGCTCGCCTCTTTGGAGGCCAGGCTGATCTGCTCGGAGATGTCGGCGGCGGGGATCACGCGCTCGGCAGCGGTGACGTTATAGTTCTCGATCATGACAACCTGCAGGTAGGGGGCCACGTCGGGGTCGTTTGCTATCCACTGGGACAGCGTCAGGATTAGATGAATGATGTCCTGAGCGATGGTATAGGCAGGCGCTGCCTTGCCGCCAAAGATGATGGTGACGGGGTGCTTAGGCTTATTGCCGTTTTTGATGTCGAGATACTTCCAGATGATGTAGAGCGCGAGCATCTGCTGGCGCTTGTACTCGTGGATACGCTTGACCTGGACGTCGATGATGGCGTTGGAGGGGATCGTCACGCCCTGTTCGAGCGCCATAAACTCGCGCATGATGGTCTTGGCTTCGGCCTTGGTGGCGGCCAGGCGCTCAAGAACATCCTTGTCGTCGGCGAATTCGGCGAGCTTGCTCAGGTCGCCGGTGCTGCGCCAATCGGTGCCGATCACATCGTCGAGCAGACTGGCGAGCGCGGGGTTGGCGCCATGGATCCAACGGCGGAAGGTGATGCCGTTGGTCTTATTGGAGAACTTCTCGGGGTAGATCTCGTAGAACGGATGAAGCTCGGTGTCCTCCAGGATCTTGGTGTGGAGTGCGGCGACGCCGTTGATGGAGAAGCCAAAGTGGATGTCCATGTGGGCCATGTGGACGGTGTCGTACTCGTCGATGATGGCGACACGCGGGTCGTCGTGCTCGGCCTTGGCGACCTCGTCGAGCTTGACGATAATGTCGGCGATGGCGGGCGAGACCTTCTGCAGGCTGGTGAGCGGCCACTTCTCGAGCGCCTCGGCAAGAATCGTGTGGTTAGTGTAGGCGACCATGGAGCGCACGATGGTCACGGCCTCGTCAAACTCGATGCCATGCTCGGTGGTGAGCAAGCGAATGAGCTCGGGGATGACCATGGTGGGGTGCGTGTCATTGATCTGGACCACGGCGTAGTCGGCCAGGTCGTGCAGGTTGCTGCCGCGCTCGATGGCCTCGTCGATCAGGAGCTGGGCGGCGTTGCTCACCATGAAGTACTCCTGATAGATGCGAAGCAGGCGGCCCTGCTCATCGGAATCGTCGGGGTAGAGGAACAAGGTGAGGTTCTTGGCGATCTCGGTCTTGTCGAAGTCGATGGAACTGCCGGGGACCAGGCCGTCGTCGACGCTCGCCAGGTCGAACAGGCGCAGGCGGTTCTTGGTGGGCTGGCCGTAACCGGGCACATCGATGTTGACGAGCTTGGAGGTAACGGCAAAATCGCCGAACTCGACGGTGTAGGAGCGGTCATCGTCGACTAGGATGTCCTGCTCACCGAGCCACTCGTCGGGGACGGCCTTCTGCTGGTTGTCGACAAAGCGCTGACGGAACAGGCCGTAGTGATAGTTGAGGCCCACGCCATCGCCGGTCAAGCCCAGCGTGGCGATGGAATCCAGGAAGCACGCGGCCAGGCGACCCAGGCCGCCGTTGCCGAGCGACGGCTCGACCTCGAATTCCTCGATCTTGTTGAGGTCGTGGCCTGCGGCGGTGAGCTGGTCCTTAACCTCGTCGTAGATGCCGAGGTCGATCATGTTGTTGATGAGCAGCTTGCCGATCAAAAATTCGGCGGAAATGTAATAGAGCTTTTTCTTGCCGTTGTTGAGCGGGCAGGCGGCAGAGCGCTCCTGCACGAGCTTGGCCAGCAGCTTGTAAATGCGACGGTCGTCGAGCTGCTCGAGCGAGGTGCCAAAAGACTGCTTGGCGAGTTCCATGAGGTTAATTTGGGGCATGTTTTCTCCTGTGATGGGTTGTTTCATGTCTGCAATTCATGAGAAGCCCGCGCGAGGGGATTGGGGTGGCCTCGCGCGGGAAAAGCAAGCGCGTCCGCACGGTGGGGAGGGGTCGGGCGCGGTAGCTCCTATTGAGGAAGCTCGATTTCGGCTTCCGATGGGATGCGGAAGTAGGTCTCGGTCCAGTCGGTGAGTTTGTGCTCGAGCTCGCGGGTGATGGCGCCGTCGAGCATGCGCCAGGTCCAGTTGCCGCCCAGTGTGGCGGGGGTGTTGATGCGCGCCTCGTTGCCCAAGTTGAGCAGGTCCTGCATGGTGTAGATGCACGTGTCGCTCACGCTGGCTGCGATGGTTCGGTTGAGCGCGTCGGTGATGGGCTCGCCGGCCTGCTGATGGGTGTACAGGGCTGTCTGCTCGCGCTGACGCGGGGTGGCCGTTCCCTCAAACCAACCGCGCGCCGTCTCGTTATCGTGGGTGCCCACATAGGCGACGGTGTTGGCGATGTAGTTATGCGGCAGGTAGTACGAGTTGGTGCCCTCAAAGGCAAACTGCAGGATCTTCATGCCGGGGAAACCCGAGTTGTCGCGCATGTCGATGACGCCGGGGGTGAGGAAGCCCAGGTCCTCGGCGATGATGGGCAGCGTGCCGAGCTTTTCCTTGAGCGTCTTGAAGAACTTGAGGCCGGGACCCTGCGTCCACGAACCGTAGGACGAATCGGGCGAGGAGAACGGCACCTCCCAATAGGCCTCGAAGCCGCGGAAGTGATCCAGGCGGATGATATCGTACATGTCGAGGGCGGCGCGGATGCGGCCCTCCCACCAGGAGAAACCGTCGGCTTCCATGGCGTCCCAGTCATAGATGGGATTTCCCCAGTACTGGCCGGTGGCCGAGAACTGGTCGGGCGGCGTGCCGGCGACACTTACGGGATTGCCGGCGGCGTCGATCTTAAAGAGCTCGGGCGTGGCCCACATCTCGACGGAGTCGCGCGAGACATAGATGGGCAGGTCGCCGATGATGAGGATGTCGCGCTCGTTGGCATAGGCCTTGAGGCGACTCCACTGACGATCGAAGAAGTACTGCGTCATCTGGTGGTAGAGCATGCGCGCGGGATGGGCGGCGCAGACCTTGGCAGAAGCCTCACCGCGGGTACGGAGCTCCGCGGGCCACTCCCAAAATGCCTTGAGACCGCACTCCTCCTTGACGGTCATGAACTCGCAGTAGGGGATGAGCCAGTCTTCGTTGGTTTGGACAAAGTCGTCGAAGTCGGCCGGCTTGTCGGCGGCAAAGCGCTCGGCGGCGCGGTCGAGAATCTGACGACGGCCACCAAAGATGGCGCCGTAGTCGACATTGCTGGGGTCGGAGCCCAGGTACACGCCGTCGATATCGCGCTGCTCCAGATAGCCGGCCTCGATGAGCTCGGCAAAGTCGATGAAGTTGGGGTTGCCCGCACGGGCCGAGAACGACTGATACGGAGAATCGCCGTAGCTCGTTGTCGTAAGGGGGAGAATCTGCCAGTAATGTTGTTTGCACGAGGCGAGGAAATCGACAAAGTCATAGGCGTTCCAGCCAAAGCCGCCGATGCCGTAAGGTCCGGGCAATGACGAAACGGGCATCAGAACACCGCTTGCACGCTCCATTGATGCACTCACCGTCCTTTTGAATAAGGGGTTGCGCCGTAGATGGATAGACGGCTCGTCCCGAGTTTCCATTTCTATTGTCCCTATTGTAGAACACGTTGTTTAAACATGTATATAGAGAATGAGAAAGTTGCCGAATTTCGGTGAATGGTAGTGCGCCATAGACGATATGAGTTGAACATTGGGAGCCCCTGCTTCGTATCGCCTTTTGATTTCGTGGGTCAAGGCTGACAATGGTCGTCGTCATTAAAGACCGGCAGCCAGCCAGGTTGCAACAATGCGAGAGGGGTTCACATTCAGTTGGCCGTTGACACAAACAATCGCGTGAAGACCTCGTCTTCTTCGGCAAGTCCAGGCGCGGCAAGACGCGCATGGCAGTCGCCCTCGCGATGCGCGCGGCCGCCGCGGACATGCCGGTCAGGTTCTGGCGGACCACACAGCTGGTTCTCGAGCTCGGCAACGCGAAGCGCAAGGGAACGCTGTCGAAACTGTTGAACGACGTGTCGCCCGCGAGGCTGCTCGTGCTCGACGAGTTCGTCTACGTTCCCTGCGACGTAGACGGTGCGAGGCTTCTCTACCAGGTCATTTCCGTCCATGTAGTGCTCGTAGGCCGCGGCGTCGTCGGGCTCGTCGAAGGAGAGGGACTCAGCCCAGTCCCAGTACGCCCCCGTCCAGGCGCCTCCCGCGCCTGCCTGCCGGCGTCGCCTCGTCGAAGACGAGGCCGTAGCGCAGCAGGAACTTCGACATCCGCCGCTTGGCGCGCTGCAGGTCGTCGCACGCGTCCTCGAGGGCACGCGCCGCCTCGGTGCGCTCGTCGGGAACCCACACCTCGACGACGTTGCGGCACGCCGACATGCGCGCCAGCCACTCGGCGTCGCGGCGGTCGTTCTTGCGGCCGCGGTCGGCCGCGGGCCGGTGCATCTTCGAGACCGCCCCGATGACGCAGCCGAGGCCGAGGGCCCGCAGCGCGCGATCACGGTTGATGGTACGACCATTGTCGCCCGACCCACGAGAGAGCTGCAAGGGGAGGGGCTCCCAATGTTCAACTCATATCGTCTGTTGCGCCATCGTCGCTCGGGAAAGCGCGAGCGACGCAGCGCGCTGTTTTCCAGTCACATCCAGTTTGGGTTGATTTCGGCATGCGATAAGAAACTGGATTTGAATTTCGACTCGAAAGATGGGCAATGCTGATGAGAAACGCTTGGAGTTCGGGATTGCGCGGCGTGAAGCGACCCTCTTCTTATCGAGTTCGTTACAATGTAGGAAAAACAGTAAGTAAGAAGACCTCTGATTGCTTTAGGAGGAGCTGTGGTGAATAGCGCCCAGAAGATCGATAAGTCCATCCAGAAGATGATGACTCTCGGAAGAAGGCTTGGGATTCTGTTTACGGCGCTGTTTATAGCGGTGTGTTGCTGTTCGGTGGTGGTGGTTATTTCCATTGGGCTTATGGCTGCTCAAGGAAACCTATATGATCCATCAAAGACGGTTTCCGTAGTGGTTCCTTTGATGTATCTTCTGATTTCCGGAGGGGCCACATGGACCCTGCGGGGAATCAGCATGGACATGGCTCATGGCGAATCGCCCTTTACCCTTTCGCATGCTCGAAGAATCTCGATTATCGGGTGGCTGTTTGTTGCAGCAGCAATAGGTGACCTCTTGTTTTCTCCGGGGTTTCTTTCGATAGTGATTGGCCCCTTCGACTTGCTGGGGAACGCCTATTCGATGTTTGAAAACCTGGCCCTGCCCATAGATATTGGTGCTGTGCTGGGGGCCGTTTGCTGCTTCTCGATTTCTGCGATATGGCGCTACGGAGCTCTGCTTCAAGACCAGACCGAGGATTTGGTGTGAGGGGCGGCATGGACTATCTGATTATTGAGCTTGAAAGCTTATTGCTTCGACGCGGAAAGACGAGTACGGATATCATTCGGGCGACCGGGCACACACCGGCAAGTATCTCAAAAATACGAAATGGCAAGGTGAAGGCAATTAGGTTAAAGACATTGCTGGATATTTGCGTAGAGCTTGATTGCCAGCCTGGCGATCTTATTAAGCGCGTCAACGAAAGAGAACTTGAGGAACTGGCGACGCGGCGCGCCCGCAACGCGCTGAGCAGGGCGACCGCGACGGGTGATGACCCGGTCCTGGAGTCAGATCATGTTTACGTGGTCGATCTTAGAGACGACTGAGGCTGGAGAATAAAAAAGTATTGAGCAGGTGCAGCCCGTGAAAACAACGGTTTTCACGGGCTGTTCATTCAACGTCCTGCAGTGGCCTGTATTTCTCGCCGCGTCACTGGGGAACGAGAGAGTCATTTCCTGTGCTGGATGCAGGGGGTGCTTACCTTGTGTAATATATAAATAAGCTTATATTGAAATATGATACATATCGAATTAGAATAACATTATCAATTCGGTATGCAAGGAAAGGAGGGAGAGATGGATTGGATTAACGAGCCGGAGGAAGGCGTTGCACCCGCGTGCGGCAACTGCTTCTTCTACGCGCACGGGGGATGCACGAAGAGGTGCCCCAATCAGTCCTGCACGTTCCGTTTCTAGGGGGCAGAGATGAACTGGCTTTCTACCGCGAAAGGAGGGGAATGAAATGGAATGGATTACCGAGCCGTCAGCCGGGGCTGAGCCCATGTGCAACAATTGCTTCTTTTACGCGCACGGCAGCTGCAGCACCAAGTGTTCTTCACAGGAGTGCACTATCCGCTTTTAGCGGATAGTGCACGCCGTACGGCGTGCACAGACTGTTCAAAGATATTTTGGCCAGCAGCGCCTGAGGGGCGATGTGGCATTGCAATATGGGGGGGCGAACCGACGTTACCTATAACCCCGCACAATTGCCATGTCGTCCCTTTTTATTGACGGGGAGGATGTCGTCCATGCGGGAAGTCCCAGTTGAATTGCGTGCCATATCCAAGAGATATGGCGGGTTTGAAGCGGTTAAATCAGTCTCGTTCTCTTTAATGGAAGGCGAGCTGTGTGCACTCATTGGGGAGAATGGTGCCGGCAAGAGCACGTTAATTCGATTGATCACGGGGCTTTCGGAGCCATCGTCAGGAACGATCTCGATGTTTGGGCAAACCGGGAGACGTGAAATACGGAGCTGCAGGGAAAGGCTGGGTTATATGCCCGACCTCAATGCTTCGTATCCTAATCTGACCGCGCGAGACAACTTGGTCGTTCGCTGTATTGAGTGGGGGCTTCCCACCGATCGTTCCATCGACGGTGTGTTATCAACCGTCGGTTTGGGGGAGGCCGGCGGGAAGAAAGTGAAGAACTTCTCAATGGGAATGAGGAGGCGTCTCGATCTGGCCATAGCGTTGCTGGGCGATCCGGAGCTGTTGATCCTGGACGAGCCGACAAACGGCCTGGATCCGATGGGGATAGTCGAAGTAAGAAAAATCCTTACGCATCTTAACAAAGATCAAGGTAAAACGATTCTCGTATCCAGCCACAATCTTGAGGAGATGCACAAGCTGGCAACTGATTACCTCTTCATAAGTCATGGTCGCCTCATTCGAAGGATGACCGCACCTCAGCTGGAAAAGTCATGCCGCGGTGGTTTCGTGTTGCATGTGGACGATCTGGAGCGAACGAGATCGGTTCTCGGAGATGAGACCTCACATTCTTTTCTGCCGGACGGCAGCGTCCTTATGCGCTATGAGGAGAAAAAGGAAGGGCGGGGCATTGCAATCGAAGCGCTCTCGACCGCAGGTGTGAGGGTTGCGGAGGCGTATTCTCATAGGAAGAGCCTTGAGGAGTTTTATTCGGAGCTCATCGGTCGAGAGAGCGAGCTGTGATGAAACGCGAGTTCATCTCAGCTTTTCGGAGCGAGGTATGGTTGCTCGCCAGGCACCCGGCGACCGCTCTGATGATTGCGCTTGCGGCTGTGCTGTATGTGGTTGCGGCTGCGACTTCGTCTGAGGTGCTGATCATGGTCGCCGGTGATGACCCGTATACGCTTGGAGGGGCTATAGGTTTTATTGGAAACCTAGTGGATGCAGGGGACGTTTTGGGCTCTGTTGCCCGGACGTCTTTTGCGTCTACAGTGGTCTGGATTCCGGTGACGATTCTCTACGCGGTTTACGCTACGTCGAGAGACTTTGAATCCGTGGCTTACGCCGTATCGAGATCGCGAGGGGTGTCGCAGGCGGCGATTGTGATCACGAAGCTGTTGGTGAACTGCACTCTGGTCGGTGCCGTGTATCTTCTTTCTACGACTGCGCTGTATTTAACCAAGATGGCCCAATGGGACGTTGGGGCCTCGTGCTCAGGGTTTGCCCAATTTGTATCGATTGCGCTGATGATCGCGCTGCTGCTCATTTCGATGTACGCCGCTACCTTCGCCCTGTATTTGCTCACGAGGAGTGTGGTGGCGAGCAGCGTCGTTGCAATAGCGGTTTCGACATTTATGATGGTGTGGTTCCCAAGTACATACGGAAGCGGTCAGCCCAGCTTGCTGCTCATGCTCTCGCCCGTGTATTACCTGATGAACCTGTGTTCCCTGAGTATGCAGAATGTTGGTGTAATTCAGGTTTTGCTGTATGCGGGCGGCACTGTGCTTGTGTCGGTTGGAGTTGCGCTCGTCTCGCTATTTGTAAGGACGGCGGTTCGATGAATCTTGGGATGTCGGTCAGGGCGGAACTGTTCCGCGCAAGGAGAATGAAACTCGCCGTGATAATAGCGCTGATGTATTTGGGCATCGCGGGGATTTATGTGTTTGCCGGGTCCGGCGCATGGGTCTCCGCAGGGGGAGAGGGCCAGTTCTTTGGCTTTTCCGCCGATCCGGGCTATCTTTTCTCGATAGGGGTTGGGCCAACGGGTATCTCTTCCTGGCTAAGTGTCGTCTCCATGGCGCATACGGTGTTCTTCCCAATCGTCTCTGTTGTTGTGGCGGGGACGCTATTCGGTGATGCGACGAGCGTGTCGGCAAGGGGAGTTTCGATTGCTCGGGGCTTCCGCAGCTGGCAGCTGTTTGCGGCAAAGACATTGGCTTGCGAAGTGTATACGCTGTGCCCCTACATCGTGTTTACTCTCGGTGTCGCTGCGGTCTTTGCCGTGTGCTCCGGAAGCGGTCTAGACAGCCTTACGGTTGGTAATGTGACCTCGGCACTCCTGTCGAATATCGTTATAGACGCCGCTTATACGCTGATGGTTGCGGTTGCATATGAGGTGTTCAGGATCAGATCTCTTGTGTCGGGAGCCTTGCTGGTCGCAACGTTCGCGGGCCTTGTTATCGCGATGAGTTTCCCAACCGTTTTACCCCCGGTTCACATGGCTTATTGGATGAGGGCGTGCGGGGCTGCCGGCGGGACGGTCCTGATGGCTGCATGCGGCCATGCGGTCATCGTGTCGCTCGCATGTCTATTGCTGCTTTCGTGCAGTTTTTATCGAAGAAGGTAGTGCGCTGGCGTATGCGCAGCGTCTGAGGGTCGATATGGATTTGATTGGAAATGGAGATGGTGCGAAGTGAAACTGTCGCAATTTAATGTGGTGCATGAACATAACGGAAGTCTTCTTATCATGAATGCGCGAACCGGCGGCATCCTGTCGTTAAATCCGGAATACGCGTAGAAATTCAAAAGGATTCAAGAAGGGGACGTTCGGGATGCCGATGATCTTGTCGCGGAGCTGATAAGGGGAGGCATCCTAGTCAATGAGGAGAGGGACGAGCTTGGGGAGATCAGGTTGCAAAGTCGCGCCGCGCGCTTTGCGAATACTGCTCTGTCCCTTACCATTGCGCCAACGATGGCTTGCAACTTTTGCTGTCCCTACTGCTATGAAAAGGGACAGGCGTACACGACGATGGGCGAGGAGGTTTTGACACAGCTCTCCAAGTTCGTGAAAGATTACTATCCTGGTATCGCAAGTCTCTCAGTTGGATGGTACGGCGGCGAGCCTCTGCTCGGAATGAAGATGATCGAACGGATTACGTCGGATCTGAAAGATGTCGTGGGGCCAACGTGTGAATATTCCGCATCGATAGTGACAAATGGCTATCTGCTGACGCCTGATGTTGCAAGGAGGCTCGCGGCATGTGGTGTGACGAGCGCGCAAGTGACTATAGATGGATCGAAGTCGGATCACGATTCGAGAAGGATTCTTCACGATGGAAGCCCTACATACGAACGTATTCTCAAGAACGTCAAAGAGTGTGCCGACATCATCGATATTTCGATAAGGAGCAACGTCGACAAGACCAACATCGAGGCCGCTCAAGAGCTATTGGATTATCTCGAGCTAAATGACCTGATGAATAAGGTTCACTTCTATTTAGCCCCTGTTGACGATATCAATCAGGTATGTGCGAACGACAGCCACTGCTTTACTGTAAAAGAGTTCTCGTATGAGGAGACTGAGTTTTATAAAAGGGCAATTGCGCGGGGCTTCAAAGTTCAACCTTTTGGTGGGACGAATTTCGGGATATGTTGCGCCGTTGGAATCAACTCGTACGTGGTTGATCCCGTCGGAGATTTGTATAAGTGCTGGGATGACATTGGAATGAAGGAGCGGAGGGTCGGAACTATTTTCGAGCCGCCAATGTTGAGCAAGAACATGATTAACTGGATGGCATATGAGCCGGATGACCCGGAATGCCAAGAGTGCTTTGCTTTTCCCATGTGCATGGGAGGGTGCCCCAACCACGCCTTAAACGGTGAGGGGAAACGTTGCGTTTCCTTCCGGTATGATGCCGAGCAAAAAATGCTGCTCTCCCAGATGATGAATACGGCAAAACGGGGTGCGGGGCAAAATGAGGCTGATGCTTAATCTCTGTAGAAAATATATACTGGGCGGTCGATTCTACGCCTATCTTGTCGTAACAGTTTTGGTCGGGCTGCTTGCGCTTGCGGGTCCCTTTCTTACCGGCATAGTGGTAAACCGATTGGCGATGCCGGCCAGCGCCGATCTTGCCGCCGTTCTCGTTTGTTGCCTTATTTTGGTTGCGGTCCAAGCGGTTCGAGCGGGACTAGTGTATTGCTCAGAGATGCTGTACATCAACCTTCAGTCGCATGCGGGGTTCGGCTTAAATGCGGATACGCTTGAGCACGTGAAGCACCTTCCCCAGGCATTCTTCGAGGGCTTCAACGCGTCGTATTATAACCAGCAAATCAATCACGACGCTAATGACCTTGTCATCTTCGTAATCAACTCGGTTGTGGGGGTTTCAAGCAACGTTATCACCCTTTTGTCCGCCCTGTTTGTTCTCGGTAGCCTGAATATCAAGTTGAGTGTGGTCTGCCTTGTTCTTGCGGCAGCGAGTGCCGCTTTTTATGCGGTTTCACGCGCAAGGCTGTTTGAGAGAAGTTTTGACGTACAAGAGCAGAGCGCGAGGTTTTTTTTCCTGTCTACAAGATCAGTTGGAGAAAGTTGATTTCATCCGCAAACATGCTTTGTTCGATAGGTCCCGCGCTGTACTGGTCGAAGCTTTTAATGGGCTCTATCCAACGATGAGAGCAAATCAGGAAGTAGGGTCTAGATTTACCTTTGGCAACGCGTTGGTCGCTTCCGCCGCTCAAGGATGTCTTCTTGCTGTGGGCGCGGTTGAAGTGATGGGCGGGAGACTGTTGCCTGGTTTTCTCGTGACTGCTGTTGGATATTATTCGAACTTAAGCTCAGCGGTACAGTATTTGTTGGGCTGGGGAAGGGATTACCAGACTAATCGCGTATGCTATGAGCGGTTGAAAAAAATTTGGGATGTCCCGGTGGAAGCGAATGGCAAATTGGCGCTTGGTCCGATTGAGGAAATCCGTCTAGAGAACATCAAGCTACGTTATCCAGGGGCGGAAAGGGTCGCGTTAAGCATTGAGGGGCTCGCGTTTTCCAGGGGTCGGCTATATGGAATCTCGGGGCCGAATGGTTCGGGGAAGAGCTCGCTGCTGTCAGTGATATTGGGGCTATATCCAGATGACACAGAAGGGGCCGTTCGCTACAACGGGGTGTCACAGCGTTGCATCGATCGATATGCATTGCGGCGGTGTCGAGTCAGCATTACGGAGCAAGAACCCCCTATCGTTGAGGGGACGATTCTCGATAATCTTACGCTGCTTTCTGATGATTACGAGATGGATAAGCTGAATCGGATGCTTGTCATATTGGGGCTAGACGAAATGGTTGCTTCTGTGGAGAACGGGGCAACGGCGATGCTTGACGGCGGGAAAGGAGGGGTGTCCGGCGGCGAGAAGCAAAAGATTGCAATTGTGAGACAGCTGTTGAAATCGCCGGACGTTATGCTTTTTGATGAACCGACCTCAGCACTTGATGCGAAGAGTCGAGGCGCGCTGATCAAATTGCTTCATGAAATTAAGAGAGACCATATTGTAATCGTTGTCACTCATGACGAGGAGATGCTTGCCGCCTGTGACGAGGTCATTTCGACGGCTGGATGATTATCGGATTGTGGCGTTGAAGACCAAGAAACTTGAAATGGCGTGGGCTCTGGGTAGGTCTCCACGGGTACGCCGTCGGTGCTGTACTCGACCGCCCGGCAAGAAGGTTTTATAGCGTGTTTCCCCAGAGAGGTCCCTTTGTCCGGTAGTGGCGAGGGGAGCCTCTCTTTTGCTCACCTCTTGCGGCGGAGGGGGACACCATGCGCCTATGCAGGACAAACTGCGCGTTCTTGTCGAATGATGGGCTATGTGTAGAGATGATGGTCTCGGGTAGAGGCCGTGTCGCGCTCGGCTGCGATGAGCCAGGCAATTCAATCTTCATCCGGGAGGGCCTTGGCAAGACAAGCAGGGCGAAGACCTTGGCGACGTTCGGGAGCCGTGTGGCGCCCGGCTCCACGCTCATCCACGACATGGAGGGCGCGCACATGACGCTTGTCAACAAGCTGTCACTGAAGAGCCAGCGCTACAACGCGAAGCTGCTCAAGTGCGTTCCCGACGGCCAGAACCCGCTGGGGCCCGTGAACCGGATGCGCTACTTCATGCAGAGCTTCCTGAGGGTTCACCCCGGCTCCAACCGGGACGACATGCAGGGCTGTGGCTATGAGTCCGCCCGAGGACAAGCTTGAGAAGGTCGCGATGGTGCTCGATCGGGCAATGCGATACCCGAAAACGCTCAGGTTCAGGCAGTTCTATGCAAGAAGGCCCAGCTCAGATGAGTTCGACGAGTAATATTTATCAACACAGTGCAAGGGGGATTTTATTTGTATTTCATCCGTGTTGAGCTTCACACGGTGCGCGACTCATCGCAAACTGGCGGTCGCAGCGGAAAGAAAACCGACTGTAGACGAACGATCGAAATCGGGAGCAGATAGCCACCGGATGCTTTTCGGTCTCCTACGCGTCGACCTCCGCGATTTCTTCTGCGTCTCGCCAAGTTGAAAGGAGCGATGTCGAAAACTCCTTTTCGGTTAGCGTCAAGACATCCTTCACGCAAAACCCTTTCAATTTGTCAGGAAGCCCAAAGCGTGCTTTTCTCCTAATCGAACTGGCAACTCGCTTCAACGCGGTCTTGTTCTTGTCCTCGTTGTATACCAAAACAAAGACGCAGTGCTCGCGAAACCATCTCGTCCTCTTTCCCCACAGGTCCGAGCAGATCAAAACGCTGTCCTTGCACTTCTCGATGAGGGCGTCCCTTTGGCCAAGATTGATACCAAGCTCTTCGTCATCCTTGGGATTGAGCCTCTTCCCCAGCGTCTCCTTCAGACTGCCGTTCTTAAATTCGACTAGATATAACGTTTCCCGGTCGCAATACAGCGCATCGGCGGAGCGCGGGAGTTGCATCCACCTATTGACCTTTTTGCAGTAGCATTCTTTAACAGAGTCAAAATTGACAACAGGGAAATCGTCATCCACAAGAGAGACGCTCCCGTCTCTGGATGTTTTGGAGATGGTCGACGTGCAGTCCCTTAGGATACAGGTCCTGCAACGGGAGCAACCATCGCTGCCATCTGGCACCGCGGGAGAGTTCGGATGAGGGCAGGAGGCGCACAGGTCGCTACTCAAGGCCGTACTCCTCCCTCTCAAGCGTATCAAAAGGAGCCGCCAGCTTCTCGTAGGCGACCTCAGTCGAGCCGGTTATATCGGCAAAGCGAGAGCGTCCATCAGTGCAGGTCTCCGCAAGATAATATGAGCACAATCCATCAACAGCGTGCTTCTTAGAATACACTTCGATCGCATTCAGGAAATATGGACTATGGGTGCTCATTAAGACGTGCATCCCGAGCTCTTTCTGGAGCAGCACGATTATCTCGGCGAAGGCCAGCTGCCATGCAGGATGAAGATGAATCTCGGGTTCATCGAGGATAATAGTCCCTCCGGCATCTAGCGCGCCGGACTTCAAGAGCACCTTCATGATGGCGAACGTCTTCAAGCCAGCAGAAAGGTTCCCAGGCTCCAACCCCCGAGCGAAGCCCTCTTCGAGATACGTAAGGTGACCGCGACTTTCGCTCCTCTCGAAATGCCCCGGACATAAGGAGGAAACCTTGTCCATGAGAACCTTCAGGTGTCGCTCCTTCGCGATCTCTTCGAACAGCGAGGACTCGCTGTCATCGTTACGGATGGTCGCCTGAATCAAATCTTGCCGCAGCTCCTCCTGGTGTCCAAGGAGGGGCTTGAACCGAAAAGCGGGGCCGTAGGGTCCTCCGAGAGAATCGATCAGGAACGGGTCGTCCAGATAATGCGCCCTGAATCGCAAAACCCTCCTATCGTGCACCTCCGCCACCTCGTCACTTGCAACCGAGAAAACCGTAGATGCGTCCTTTATCTGGAGTTCGACCTTCCCGGGCTCTTCGCCGAAAACCGAATTGATCTGGCCGTTGAACTCGCTTCGGAACCTGTTTGTCGCAATCGCACGAAATACCTCATCATCGGAGATATCCATGATCTCGATAATCTGATCGGCAACTCCTGCTACGCCATTCGTGAAATCGGATTCGATCTCACGGGAGATCTCCTCCCCGTAATACTCCTTTATCTCATCAATAAGCTCGTCCCTCGTGCACTCGCCCGAAAAAACCCTGTCGATGAAACTATTCATTCTTCCAGCAGTTCGCCTGTGGCGAGACGTGGAGTCGAGAGGGCTTCCCACATATGCCTTCCTGATGGCGCGCTCAACACTATTGCGCCTCATGCGGTCGATTTTGTTCTCCGAATCGGACATGCTGTTGAAGGCCGCATAAAGCGCTTTTCCAACCGTGCTTTTCCCCGTCCCGTTCTCCCCGGCGATCACGGCAATACCATTAATCTCGATATCGGCCTCAGCGACCCTGCCGATGTTTTTCATCTTGATTTTCAATGCATATCACCAGCTCTAAACTCGCGAGACTCAATAGCTCGATTATCGCACAGAGAGATCGACTTCTCGAGGACTCCCTAAATGGAACGCGCGGTGAGGACATGGCTCGCCGCCGTCCGCTTCGCGTTCGCGCGGGGGAAGGTGACGACCAGGGACCTCTCCGGGCTCATCGAGAGGAGCGCCAGATTCTCCTCGTCCATTTGAACTGTATCGTATTCAAGGACACTTGACTTAGAGGAATGGCGTTGAGCGGCGATAATCGTTTCAGCGCCAAAAAGAAAGGAGTGTCAGTCATGGCAGACGGGCCCTCCTACACAGCGGGGTACCGCGCCGAGGCCGCAGACTTCGCCGCCGCGTCGGGGAAGCCCATCGCCCAAGTGGCAGCCGACCTCGGCATCAACGAGAAGACCCTGGGAAGATGGGTGACGGTCAGGAAGAAGGAGCTGACCAACCACCCGGTCGCGGCGGCCGCAAGTGCATGCGCGAGCTCGAGCCCGAGAACGAGCTCCTAAAAGGCCCCGACCTCACATTGGAGGCCGGGGCCCGTAGATTTTGGAATATGCCTAGAAATCTACCGCGGTTGAGTGCTACTCGGCGTCGGCGAAGCCGTTGGGGTTGTGGCTCTGCCAGTTCCAGCTATCGCGGCACATGTCCGCGATGTCGTACTGGGCCTTCCAGCCCATCATGCGCTCGGCCTTGGAGGCATCGCACCAGTTGGCAGCGATGTCGCCGGCGCGGCGCTCGCGGATCACGTAGGGCAGCTCCTTGCCACAAGCCTTGGAGAAGGCGGCGACGACCTCGAGTACCGAGGTGCCGGTGCCGGTGCCCAAGTTAAAGATCTCGACGCCGGTCTTGCCGTTCATCCAGTTAAGGGCGGCAACGTGACCAGATGCCAGATCGCACACGTGGATGTAGTCGCGCACGCCGGTGCCGTCGGGGGTGGGGTAGTCGTTGCCAAAGACCTGAACGGCCTCGAGCTTGCCCACGGCGACCTGGGCGACATAGGGCACCAGGTTGTTGGGGATGCCCTTGGGGTCCTCGCCGATCAGGCCCGACGGATGAGCGCCAATGGGGTTGAAGTAACGGAGCAGCACGACGTCCCACTCGGGGTCGGCGGTGTGGACGTCCATAAGGATCTGCTCGATCATCCACTTGGTCCAACCATAGGGGTTGGTCGCGGGCTTCTTAGGATCCTCCTCGGTGACGGGCGGGTTGTCCGGGTCGCCGTAGACGGTCGAGGAGCTCGAGAAGATGATGGACTTGCAGCCATGGTTGCGCATGACGTCGATGAGCACCAGGGTGTTCTCGATGTTGTTGTGGTAGTACTCGACGGGCTTGCTCACCGATTCGCCGACGGCCTTAAAGCCGGCGAAGTGGATGACGCGGTCGATCTGGTGGGTATCGAAGATCTTGTTCATCGCATCGCGGTCGAGCACGTTGGCCTCGTAGAAGGTGAGGTTCTTGGCGGCCTCGTCGCCCACGATGGTCTTGACGCGGTCGATGGCGACGGCGCTGGAGTTGGAGAGGTCATCGACGACGACGACCTGGTAGCCGCCCTCGAGCAGCTGAACGACGGTGTGGGAACCGATGAAGCCGGCACCGCCGGTAACGAGGACACAGGTGTCTTTGGGGTCGAGTGCTTTGGACATGTAGTCTCCTATCGAATCAGGAACACTTCTTCAGGGGAGTATAGCGCAGGCAGGGACGCCCAAATCGTGCGCTGTAGGAAAAGCGGAGGATTGTGCCAACGTACTCATAGAAGAGCTTGCGTACGCATAACCTGATCTTCGACATTTGCTTACGAGCCGCTGACCTTGTAGTTTCCTGCCGTTCGTGGAAATCGTTGGGACGCGCCATATGTACGCTAATATGTATGAGTTGAGCGACATATAAATAAACATGTAACGGAGTACATATGTCACCAAACAGCGATTCCATCCTTTCCCAGGAGCTCTCGCGCCGCACTGCCCTCAAGGCCCTGTTCGGCGCCGCTTCTGCGGCAGTTCTTTTTGGCCTGCCCGCTCGCGCCCATGCGGCGGAGGCTTCCAAAGAAACAACCGATAAACTGAATGCCGCCCAGGCCCAGCTCGACGAGGTTCAGGCCCAGCTCGACAGCATCGCAAATGAGTATGCGGCGCTGGCCAACAAGAATGCCCAGACCCTCAACGACATCGAGAATGTCCAGGGCAAGATTGACGACACGCAGGCCCAGATCGATGAAAAGAAGGCCGAGCTCAAGAAGAAACGCAACGACCTTTCCGATCGCGTGGCCGCCAGCTACAAGTCCGGCGGCGCGAACATCCTGTCGCTGCTGCTGGCCTCTGGCTCGTTTGAGGAACTCGTCGCCAACGCGCATTACGTTGAGAAGATCAACAAGAGCGACCGCGACGCCATCGAGGACATTCAGACCATCCAGGAAGAGCTCGATGCGCAAAAGACCGAGCTCGAGTCGCAGAAGGCCGACTTAGAGAAGCTCAAGGACCAGCAGACTGCCCAGATGCAGGACATGCAGGCCAAGCAGCAGGAAGTCCAGACGGTTCTGAACGGCCTCTCTGACGATGTCAAGGAGCTCATGGCTCAGCGTGATTCCGAGATTCTCGCTGCCGCCCAGGCCGAGGAGGCCGCTAGGAAGGCCGCCGCTGCCGCGGCCGCCGCGAACAAGAACAATTCCTACTCGGGTGGTTCGAGCTCGGGTGGCGGATCGTATGCGCCCGGAACTCCGCAGCAGAATGCCGGCTCGGGCAAGCAACAGGCCGTCGTCAACGCGTGCTACTCCACGCCTTCGCCGGGCCAGAACTGGTGCGCGGCGTGGGTTACCAATGTCTTCCGTAACGCCGGCGTTGGCTACTTTGGCGGCAACGCCTGCGACATGTTCAACGCCTGGTGCTATAGCTCCGACCGCTCGGCGCTGCAGGTGGGCATGATCGTGGCCGATTCCTCGCACAGCGGCACGGGTGCTCCGGGCCTTATCTACGGTCATGTGGGTATCTACGTTGGCGGCGGCATCGTTATGAGCAACGAGGGTGCCATTACGTCTAAGTCGCTTGATTCGTTTATTAGCTTCTATGGCACTGGCTCTGGCGTGCGTTGGGGCTGGCTTGGCGGTATTGCGCTGTCGTAGCTGCGGCTTGGTCCGGGACAGCCCGAGAGGCATAAGGTTGCCTGCTCGGGCAGTCCTGCTCGCACGGAGAGCACATTAAGTGCTCTCCGGCTCGTGCGGAACTCGCGATCAACCTTATGCCTCTCGGACTGTCCCGGCCCTCTCGGGTCCTGAGCGCGACACACCGGACTGGGTTATCTGAATAAATATGGTGAAGGCCCCTTTCGGGGCCTTCTTTGTTAAAGGAATTCGCCTACTCGGTGGACTTCGGGTTCTAGGTCTACGTCGAACTGCTCTTTGACTTTGGCTTGGATGTCGCGGATGAGTTCGTCGACGTCGGCGGCGGTGGCGTGGTCGGCGTTGACGATGAAGCCGCAGTGCTTCTCGCTCACCTGCGCGCCGCCAACGGCGTGTCCGCGCAGTCCGGCATCCATGATGAGCTTGCCGGCAAAGTGGCCCTCGGGGCGCTTGAAGGTGGAGCCGGCACTCGGCATGTCGAGCGGCTGCTTGTCCTCGCGGCGCTGGCGGTAGTCGTCCATGTCGGCCTTGATCATCGCGGCGTTGCCCGGGGCGAGATTGAAAGTTGCCGAAAGCACGATAAAGCCGTCGTCGGCGATGCGGCTCTTGCGATAGCCCAGGTTGAGTTCGTCGGCATCGAATTCGATGATGTTGCCGCTGCCGCGGGTGCCGTCGTCGAGCTGGCGAGCGGGTTTGTAGACGCGCACGGACTCTAGCACATCGGCCATGCAGGCACCGTAGGCACCGGCGTTCATGTAGCAGGCGCCGCCGACCGATCCGGGGATGCCCGAGATGGGCTCCATGCCGGTGAGGCCGGCCTCGGCTGCCGCCGCGGCGACATCGGAAAGCAAGGCGCCGGCTGCCGCCGTGACGTGCGTGCCGTCGACCGTAATGTCGGAGAGGCCTTCGCCCAGCGCCACGACGACGCCGCGGATGCCCTTGTCGCCGACAAGCAGGTCGGAGCCGTTGCCCACGATGGTAAGCGGCAGGTCGCAGCGATAGCAGGTATCGAGCGTGGCGACGAGGCCCTGCTCGGTATCGGGCGTGACAAAGACGTCGGCCGGGCCGCCGATCTTAAACGTGGTGTGCTCGCGCATGGGCTCGCTCATCAACACGTTGTCCTCGCCGGCAACGCCAGCGAGCGCGCACAGCAGGTCCTCGTTAAAAAAGTCGTTCTCGTGCATATGAATATCCGCCTTTTGGTGGTCGTCGTCATCAATCGATTGCAATATACCCCACCCGGACGGATTTGGTGCGCTGACGGCGATAAAACAGCCGTCTACCGGATTGGTAAAGTGTTTATCACCGAGGTAGAGGGGTAGTCGCTATACTTTCAAGAGATTGCGCGTAAACCCGGAAGGAGCGAGATGGCCAACAAAGTCACCCTCAAGCAGATCGCCCAGGAGGTGGGGCTTTCCCCCTCGTCGGTCTCGCTTGTGCTCAATAATCGGCCCTGTCGCATCTCGGAAGAAAACCGCAAACTCATCAAGGAGGTCGCGGCGCGCAACCACTATGTTCCTAACCAGATTGCGCGTAGTTTGGTCATGCGCGAGTCGCGCACGCTGGGCCTTATCGTCCCTAACATCGAGAGCCGCTTTTTTGCCTCGCTCGCCGGTAGCCTGGAAAAGCGCTGCCGCGAGGATGGCTATGCACTCTTCATTACCAGCTCGGGTGGAAGCGCCGATGACGATCTGGAGCTGCTGCGCCAGCTGGTGACGCGCGGCGTTGATGGCGTCTTCCTGGTCGTGGGCGACGAGTTCTCCGACGACCGCGCCCTGCGCGAAGAAGTCAGCCACCTGCCCATCCCGGCCGTAATGGTCGACCGTGCCATTGAGGGGCTCGAGTGCGACAAGGTGATGTTCGACCACGAGATGGGTGGCTACATGGCCACTCGCTATCTGATCGAGCAGGGCCACCGTCGCATTGCCTGCTTGGTTAACGCGCGCCGTTCCAATACGGGGCGTAAGCGACTTGCCGGCTATGAGCGCGCGCTGCGCGAGGTTGGCTTGCCTATCGACGCGCGTTTGGAGTTTGAGAGCGAGTACTACATTCCGAGTGCCTACGAGGCCTCGGAGGCGGTGCTCGCGACCGACGCCACCGCCGTATTTGCAAGCTCGGACAACATTGCCCTTGGTCTGCTCAAGCGCTTACACGAGATGGGGAAGAGCATTCCGGGCGACATTTCGGTGGTGAGTTACGACAACTCGGCCGCCGACGTTCTCTTTGAGCCGGCGCTGACCGCGATTGAGCAGGATCCTGGTATCCTCGCGGAGCATGCTTTTGGCTGCATGTCCAAGCGCCTTGCCGGTAGGGGCGGTAGACGTGCCGAAGAAGTCGTTCTGGAGCCGGCGCTTATCGTGAAGGGCAGCGTGCTCGATCTTACCGAATGTAGCTAAGCGTACTTGTTTGTTTGCATAGATTGCATGCGGAGTGTCCGCTATTTGCCGGCGGGGCCGGGGTGCCTGCCTTGTTTTGAGAAGTTCGCGGAGCCCACTTCTCAAAACAAGGCAGGCACCCCGGCCCTCGTCCGTGAACTCTTCCGCTGGGCGAGCTATAGACGCCGCGCACCGATAGGGTAAGGCGGCGGCTTGAAATTGGTGCTATATTCAGGTTGAGTTGTTTAATGCTAGTACGGGAGGCTGATATGGGGCTGTTCAAGAAGAAAAACCCGCAGGATGCCTTTGATCCCGATGTGTTTACCATCACGGATACGATTTTGGACCCGCCGCGGTTTACGTTTTTGCCGGCTATCTACCAGGATGCCACGCATCGCAAATGGGCCGTACATCAGCGCGGCGGCGAGCCGAAGATTTTTGACTATGCGGACGTGCTGCAGTGCGAGATTGTCGAGACCGGAAATCCCGAGGATGTGCCGGAGGTTAGCAAGCGCGAACTAGCTCAGCAGATTTTGATTAATCCAGCTCAGGCTACCAAAAACAACGCTGCCAAGCGTAATATGTGCCTTGGTATGGGTGTCATCGTTGCCGTGCAAACCGGCAAGGATGAGATTTCGAAGCTTGAGATTCCGGTGACCGCGGGCGAAGTCAAGCGAGACTCCGGCCTATATCGATCGTATCGGAACGTTGCGGAGCAGATCAAAGAAGCCTTCGACGCCATGGGGCGTCCGGAGCAATGATGCCCGCAGCATCAAGCGGTTGAGGAGCCTTGCCCATGTCGAGTGAACCGTATGCGATTCCGCCCAAAGATCGCGCCTTTGAGGGTATTCTTTGGTATATCAAACATTATGGCCTGCAGGGTGGTGACCGGCTGCCCGCCGAGCGTGTGCTCTGTGAAGAGCTGGGCGTGTCACGCACGGCGTTGCGCGCTGCGATCACGCGTCTTATTTCGTGCGGAACTTTGGAAAGCCGCCGCGGTTCGGGCACCTATGTGTGTCCTCCCAAACCGCTGAATATCTTTCAGGAAACATGGAACTATACGCAGGCGGTGGAGAGGGTTGGCTCAAAGTCGACCGCACGCTTGGTTTGGTCCAAGGTCGTGTACGCCGATATCGATCTGGCCCAAAAAGCCCAGATCGACCTGGGTACACCGCTCTTCTGCATTCGACGTGTGCGCGTGGTTAATGGTTCCCCGGCGTCGATTGAGACGGCTCACGTCAATCTGTCTTTGTGCCCCTCGCTTCCCGATCACGATTTTGAGCAGGAAAGCCTCTACGACGTTTTGCTCAAAGAGGGGAATGTCCATGTGGCGCACGGCAAGGAGCATATTTCCATCAGCCGTCTGAACGCCGACGAGGCCAAGTTGCTGGGCGCTCAGGAGGGCACGCCGGTGTTTTACAAAGCTTCGCACGAGCGTGACGAGAACGATGGCTTTGTCGAGTATTGCAAGTCCGTGATTTTGCCGACCAAGTATCGTTTTGCCGATAACGGCGAGGCAGACGGCGTTGCGACGAAGGTAGGTGTCGAATGGCTGATGCAGTAGAAGACTTGCCGGTTTACAAGCAAATTCGCCGCTGCATTGCGGAGCGAATCGAGCGCGGCGACTACCCGACGGGCTCGATGATTCCGTCCGAAAACGAGCTGGCCGAGGAGTTTGGCACGACACGCCTGACAATCCGAAGCGCCATGGACGAGCTGGTCAAAAGTGGCCAGATTCGTCGCGTGCAGGGCAAAGGCGCCTTTGTGGGACACAAGTGGTTTGACGAGCACGAACGCAAGGGCGGCTTCCGCCAGTCGGTTTTGGCATCGGGCGCGACGCCGTCGGTGCGCATCCTGGCGCGCTCCAAACGCTACGCCGGCCCGTATTATGCCGACTTGTTTGGCATCGCCGAGGACGATCTGCTTTACTCGGTGCGCCGCCTCAACTGCATCGATGGTGAGCCCGTATCGATCGAGATGACACTGATTCCGTGCCTGCTGTTTCCGGGCATCGAAGACGTGGACATTTCGGTCTTCAGCCTGTTCGAGACCTACGATATGTTGGGACGCAAGCCAGATCAGTCGGTAGAGAAACTCGATATCGAGGCGCTGGGCGCACGCGATGCGAGTTTGCTCAATCTTGAGCCGGGCGATCTGGCGCTCGTGCTGGAAGGCCTGACCTATGACTCGAGTGGGCAGGCAATCGAGCATGCCAAGTCTTTTACCCGCGGCGACGCCGGCGGATATACCTACAACTATTAGCGTCTAGAGCGTCCCTGCGCATGGCGGGGGCGCTCGTTTTTACGGATATATGTCGCTTGACCGATGAGCGGCAAAAACTGACCGTCTACCGAGAGGGGAGGATGAAATCATAAAATCGGTATTAAAAACGGCTAACCTGTAATCGTTCACTGGTATTAAGAACCTTTGAATTGTTGAGCTTGGGGCCAAGATGTCCACAAGGTTAAGCGGTGCGACGGGGCGGCAAGCCCGTTCATTCCGTGCGACAATTCAAACTGCTCGTGAAAGGAGCGGGAATGAAGGAGACCGAGAAGATCGAGATCATGCACTTCGACCAGGAGGGCTACCTCGAGGACGGCAGGAACGTCTACGAGG